>Ga0209198_1001091_pt1 | contig 21965 bp, 35 predicted proteins | sample COGITO_mtgs_1105_2_FD_184804 | JGI IMG/M metagenome (GOLD analysis project Ga0209198, IMG submission 184804) | Pelagic marine microbial communities from North Sea - COGITO_mtgs_110519 (SPAdes) (version 2) | ecosystem: Environmental > Aquatic > Marine > Epipelagic ...
GATAATCCACCGTTGGTAGTGTCCAAATAAAGGGGGGCCCCTACAGAGCCGGGGACAGAGGCCAATTGAATAATCCCGCTAACCAACACATTGGGTGCAGAAGCGGTGTCAGTAGAAATACCCAATAGGCCGCTGGCGGTGGCATCCGAGCTCGCGTTAGCCGTGCCCCACTCAGAGCCGTCCCACATATACACGGTGCCCGCCGTAAGGCCGAGGGTACCAATGCTCAGTACCGTGCCCTCGTGGTCGCCAGTGCCAGAATACGGGGTGGACCGGACAATAAGGGAAAGGTCCTCGCCCTCGGTTTGACCGCCGCCGCCGCCGCCGACACTGTCGATGATATCCTGCATGGTGTAAATCTCACGCAAGCCGTCGGCCTGCGAAGAGCCGCGCTCCACCGTAGGGGTGTTCGCGTTGAGCGTGTGGAACTTTTGTCCTAAAGGTATCTGTGCCATTATTCTTCTGGTGCGTTAGGGTCGGGCCAGCCCTCGGCGATAGCCTCGGCTTCGGTGAGCTGGACAGAGCTGGGTGGGATGAGGTTTTCGAAAGGTACGTATCCTCCTTTATTTGCTTCGACGTACAAGCTTAGTAGCTCCTTCTCTTCGTCGCTGACATTAGGTAGGATAGCAAGCAATTCCGTCAAGTCCACTTCAGGACTGATGTATACCTGCTCCGTAGTCTCACCTACGATAGCAGCCATATCGTCGCTAGGACGAATCGAGATGGGGAACAACTGCCGGGTAATATCGTTCGGGCTTTGGATGCTCGCAGGGCGATACAAATTCCAACACTGCTCGTCAATAGCAATCGCGTGTTCGTTGCTTGTCGAACCTTCCATAGGCTCGACGGGGAGATAAACTATGCTCATGGTATTTGGTAGTAAGTCATGATGTCATCCTCGATGGCGGTGCGGCTGCTGGATTTTTCGCTCTCGTAAAGTATGACCTCTTGAATTGGGTCATTAAAAGCATAGGTATTACTGTTTAAACCGCGACCAATTGTATCTATATACCAATTACCGACGGTGCCGCTAAACTTGCTCGTTCCGTTTAAATGGAAAGTATATGCACCACTGTTGCCATTCATGAAACCTAAATACTGAGTGCCATTACTCAACCCACTTGCGAAAATTACTTGTCCTGATGTAGTATTTATACGAATACGATTTGCGCTGTAATGTTGCCACCAAGTCGTAGGTCCGCCACCTAACGGCATCTTTAAGGAGCTTACTGAGGTGTCATATACACTCACGAGTATTTGACAAACAGAGTTTGTAACCGCCGTAGACGTTAACGACAGGTAGTCGTTGCTACCATCAAACTGCACCGCAGGCCTACCGTTCTCAGTAAGAACCGCAGCCCCGTTGTATATCTGCGGCTGTGCGCCCGGAGTAATCTGCGTAGCGTGTCTTTGATTTCCTGACTGGTCGTACCAAGCCGAGACCGTGAGAGCGTCACTCCCTCCAAATGCTACAATGGCAGCTTCATCTAAGTCTCCGTTTACAAACCCAATGTCCTGTTCATCAAACGGGGCTACAGCCCTACGCACACGCATACTGACCGTAGCGTTATTGTTTAGCTGACGAACTGAATAAGCCGTACTAGCATTAGGATAGTCAAACAAGAACCCACTCGTAGGAGCGTCAGGGTTGTACATCGTATACACATCGTAATACGTGTTGATGTTCGTCTCGATACCGGTGCGGTTGCTGGATTGGTCAGTGTCATAAATGACTACCTCGTGCATTGACCAGCACCGTTGGTCAGCAGTTGCACTATAGCCCAGCGTTACGTTTGTCCAATTACTACTGTCCTGATTGACTGTAAAAAGTGATTGGGTACCAATGTCTGTGTACAATGCATCTCGAGTAGTGAAGCTGTAACTGCTACCGTTTCTAAATGCCGTTAGTGTGCCTGCATTGCTGTTTACGCCTGTGCTAACGCTGCCGCTTTGCATTGTACCTAAGTAACCGCTGCCACTACGCGCGAAAAATAGTTTTGTGTTGTTGCTCAAGTTGCCAGCTGCGCTGAAAATCCAATTGTCTGAACCAAAACTTAAACCCGTTTCGAGCAAGCCGTATTTAATATAAGGCTTCCCGTTCTCGGTAATGACCGCCGTGCCGTTGTATATCTGCGGCTGAGAGTTTGGAGTAATCTGCGTAGCGTGTCTTGACTGTCCGCTTTGGTCATACCAAGCCGAGACCACAAGCACATCTGAACCCCCGAACGCGACGATAGCCGCCTCGTCTAAGTCGCCGCCCGCAGTAAAGCCGATGTCTTTTTCGTCGAACGGAGCAACAGCCCTACGCACACGCATACACTTGATAGCTGTATTGCTCAACTGACGCACACTATAAGCCGCAGCGGCGCCGGGGTAGTCAGCTAAGAACCCGCTCGTGTAATCGGGGAAGTTGCCAATCTGGTAGAAGTTGTTGATGTTGCTCGTAAGAACATCACGCACACCAGAAGTCTGGATAGACTTGTAGATGAACAGCTCCTTGATATATCCTATATACCTTCCCTTAGGGTCGTCACCAACCTGCGTCTTAGCCATCGCAGAGATATAATGGCTCAAAGAACCTATGTTGGCAGCGGAACTGGCTGTAGCAATTAGAGTATTGTTAATAAGGACGTTCTTTGTAGGTCCAGCAGTCGTATTGTAGACGTGCTGCATATACATATTCGGGAAGCCTATGCCTAAAAGGGCTGGCCTAGTGTTGCTTCCAAATCCCTCATACACATTGCCGTTAGGATAGCTAATAGGCTGGTGATAATTGAAGTTGTAAGGGATGCTGGTAACATACAGCGGAGTGCCAGAGTTTGTCGTGGCTGCGGTACTGACCTGAAAAGACTCATAACCAGAAGCAGCACCAAGGTTGCTGAACCGAAGGGTTGGATAGTCAGTAGGGTTGACAAAGTCCAAGGCCGGCTCGATACCGTCTGTGATGATAGACGAACCGCTATAAATGATGGCTCGGGTAAGTGTTCCCGTAGTGTCATTTATAGTAGATATGGCATGGTTAGCACCCGGCATCTGGTCGTACCACGTTTGCACCTCCAAGACACTGCCCCCAGAAAAAGCTGCCAGCTCAGTAGCACTGATGCGACCATTGCTATCGAAACCAATATCTTGGGTAGCCCCGTCGCTAACACGGTACGCCTCAATACATGGCCCGGTATAGCTAGTGCTGACCAGACGGACTGAATACGCCACGTCCGCAGGATACGCGTCCATAGGCGGCGTGTACGGAGGGGTGGGCCCCGGGCCCCCGCCTACGCCCTGACGGGCGCCGACAGCGTTTTGGATGGCAATCCACATGTCACCACAGGGCTATGATGTCCGTAGCCGTAGTGTTCGTAGCGAAAACACGCTTGACCTGAACAGGGACGAAAGAGCCAGCAGGGATGCCAACGAACGTAAGGTCGGCGTTGCTGCTGGTCAAGACCCGCAGGTTGCCCGTATTGCCCACGTAAAGCACGCAGCCGGGGTTGGTCGCGCCAACGTAAATCTGGTACGTAAGGACGGTGCCCCCAGTGTCAGTGATGGAAGCGTCGAGAACCAAAGCTGTGGCGCTCGTGATACTCGCCACCCGAGCAATACCGCCGTTGGTGACTACCGTAGAGCCAACCAACCCCACGATAGACGTGAAGTCTTGAGTGGTGTCCACAAGTACAGTGCCCAAAGGGGGAACGGAAGTCTGCGTGCTGTCGACAGCAGGGCCGCTGACAGCAGGGATGTCGATGGTATCGGACGGGATGACGGGGATGCCCGTGCCGACCTGAAGCTTTTGATATGCCATTACTTAAAAGGGAATGTACGGTTTAAACTGTCCTTGCGACGACCACATCCGCAATCCTTGCCCGTAGCCTTAGATACCGTGTCAACCACCTTCTTGATGCCGGTGGCCTTAGTGACCTTCTCTACCGCGTCGCCTAAACCTTTCATGCCCCCAAGTTAATACTTTCCTTTCCGACCTTTGTAGACCTTAACTCCATGATAGTTTGATGAGCTAAAGTCGAAATCGCTCCTGAATAAACCTCGAGTTGAATTCCTCTTTCCAGAAAGAACCTGCTTCAGTTTGTCCAGCTTCTCTAAGCCAAGCTCGTAAACGCACTGGTATATGTCCTTGAATTCGTAGTTCTCGCCGTCTATAGTCTTCAAAGACACAGGCTCGGAAAATTCTTTCTTCACGTACCTGCCGCCGCACATACGCTTCTTACCGCTGATGTTCTTCAAACCCAAAAAGTGGGCGCAATCAGCTTGAGACTCAAATGTTTTTTCAGAGCCATCAGCGCAGTCTATGATTGTAACCGGATTGCAAGTGGACAAAACCTTGCCACCAACACCGCCAAGGCGAGTGTTCATACAGTCTGGATTGCCGACTTGTTCTTTGTCGACTATCAAAGACTCAATCTCATACGCGTCATCAATGCTGTCGGTTTCAATCAGAATCTCTTTTCGGAAATTCTTGTAACCGTATTTGATGACGGAGTCGATAAGAACAGACTTGACCCCTTTCTTCTGTAAATTGATTGCGGTACCGTCACTGCATACACCACAGCCTATATACCCATCGCTTTTGCGGCGCTCTGAATGGACGCCGTAGTAATAACGGCTAGTTGGAATGCAAGTTGTTTTGTAAACGTAGTGCCTCACTTGCCCTTTAGGTATTTAGGGCTGTTTTTACTCCACAGCTTCTTGCACGCCCAGTACCGGGCCGTAAGCTTGTCATTAGCTGTATCGCATCTATGGCGAGCTTTGAAATTTTTGCGGGCCGCAGCACTGTAGTTCGACTTGTAACCCTTTGCACCAAAATGGATAATCTTTTCCTTACCATTGGCACAAGCCTTGACCATCATCTTCTTGCCCTTGCTCGTAGACCGCGTAGGCGAGTTGCACTTCATCTTACTCTTCTCTGCCATCACGTACTCTTTGCTTGGATGACAATCCAGTTGACGCCGTCAGACCAGACAGCAATACCGTTGTACACCTTGTTAATCCTATACGATGCCTCCCCGTCAATGGTCTCAGAACCCGGAGCATAGATATCGACCTTGTCCTGTGCCGTGACAGTGCCGTCGTTGACGATACGCAGAAAACGATAAGGAATAGCCGCAGCAGAAGGCAACGTAAGGTTGTGAGTGCCAGAACCACCGACCCAAGTCAAGTCGACAATATTTTTGCTCGTAGTAATAGTAGATGACCCGCCGGGACCGACAGTCATAAACTCAGGCTCCAAAACAGCTACGCCGCCAACGTTGTTGAGCGTATTGTCAATGGTGACGTTGTTGCCGCCAGACTGAGAGAGACCGATACCAGAACCAGCCGTGAGCTGGACAGTAGAGTTGAGGCCGCTGACAGCATCCAAGTTCAAGTCTACGTTGTCGCCGTCGGTGCTAGAGTTGAGCGTATACACGTCAGAAGTGCCTGCGCCACCAATCTCCTCGATGGTATACACATCGCGCAAAGGCTGCACGGTAGCACTGCCCCTATCGGTGGTGTCAACACTAGGTGCTACGCCGTGGAATTTTGTGCCGGGAGGTATAGGCATTACTCTACAATTTTATACTGAACGTTAATCTGAACGGTGCTGTCACCAACTGTAGCAGGCTGGTCTGAAGAAAACAAACACAAATACAAAGGGCCGTTATCAACTAATGGCGAACTTGTCCATGTATTAAGTCTGCCTACATTGGCCAAAGACCAATCGTTATAAGACTGAGATATGCCTTGCAAGGAACTGTTAACAAACATCGCTTGACTAAATTGATATCCACCAAAAGGCGCCGGTGAAACATCAAGTTGAGTTCCATTGGGGTAGTCGAAAGGAACGCTGTTAAAAAACAACTTCATCTGGGCCGAAAGAACCAAAACGCTTTTGCCTACCCCCGGAGCGGGAACCACCTCTATAGCCGTAGTGTTTAACGCTATAACGTCAGATGCAGAAAGAGTTGTAGAGACATTTAAAGGAATGTCAAAATCCTCTATAGTATACGCGTCGCGTAAAGTCTGAACCGTAGCGCTGCCAAGGTCAGCGGTATCAACGCCGGGAGCAACGCCGTGGAATTTTGTGCCTGCGGGGATAGCCATTACTCTACAATTTTATAATCAACAGTTATCTGCATAGGGCTATCACCAACGGTAGGCGCAAGAAGTTGGTCTTGCATACCCAAAACAAGTGAGCCGTTGTTAACTAAAGAGCTGTTTGCGAAAATATTCCCCCACCTATTTAATGAATACCAAATGTCGGAGGAAGAATTAAAGTCTTGGGCAGGCTGAAAATACTGGTAGCTTACGTACGATGGTAAAGTAGGAGACGGATACATAAATAGACCCAGATAGTCACTGCCAAAATCGTATGCAACACTATTAAATACCATCTTAATCGATGCCGAAAGAACGACAATGGCTTTCCCTTCTCCCTGAGGGGGGACAATCTCTATATAGCTATCCCCTAGAGATAAAATTTGGGCAGGAGTAATATCGACAATCGTGCGTATAGGAGTGCCAAAGTCCTCAATAGCGTAAGCGTCTCTATTGCTGTTGGCGATACTGCTACCACGATTTATCGTGTCAACGCTCGCGGCAACGCCGTGGAATTTTGTTCCTTCTGGAATAGCCATCACTCTACAATTTTATAACCAACAGTTATCTGCATAGTGCTGTTGCCGTTTTGAGTAGCAGGGGGAGCCGATGCGTATATATACAGTGGGGTGTTAGCAACCAAAGGGGTAGCATTACGATAATTACCCTTATAGTTGAACCTGAATACACCGTCTGAATTAGCGTTCATAGCGTTGTTGGGGACGTCGACGTCAGCCTCTAACGAAGCCTGAACATAAGTCTGGCTGCTTCCACCCGGATTTGTAGCAAGGCGAATAGGCTGTTGGCCTAACGGAAAGTCATAAGGGACACTGTTAAACGATAACTTCATAATAGCCCAACTAACAATGATGGCTTTACCCTCACCCTGAGCGGGGACAACCTCTACAGGAGTAGTGTCTAAAGCAAGAATCTGAGCAGAAGAAAGCTCGATGGTAGAAGTTCTATCGCCAAAATCCCCTATAGTATACGCATCGCGCAAAGGCTGCACGGTAGCACTACCCCTATCGGCGGTGTCAACGCTCGCGGCGACGCCGTGGAATTTTGTGCCGGGAGGTATAGGCATGTCTTTTGAATCTCTTTACAAGATAAGGTATAACCCAGCGAGCAAGGCGCTTGACGCTCTTGCGGCTGAGGAACCGGATAAGCTTACTTCCTACTGACACGAGCCGCAGGAGTGTTAGGAACGAACTGACCCTTGCCGCGCTTCTTCTTCTTCGCCGTAGCAGCACGCTCGGCCTTGCTTAGACTCTTGGCCTTAGATAGGGGCAGGCACCGGTCTGGGTTCTTCTTATCCTTGCTCGTGCCGCACTCGCCCTTGATGCTGCCATCCAAACCGATGCGCACCCACTTCTCGTCGCGCCACCTCTTGAGCTCGCCCATTACTTACTCTTAGGGAGAGGGATGTCGCGGCCCACAGGAGACATAGCGTCAGTCTTAAAACTATAAGTTCCGCTGGCGTCTTGAGTCAACTTGCCCCTGTTCATAGCGTTGAGCTTATCTGCTCCGGTAATACCTTGACGCTCGAGCTGGCTCATAACCTTCCTCTTTGCAATCTCGCGGTCCGTAGACCGCGCAGCAAAACCGGCTTTGTTATAGTTGACAGCAGCCTTCTTACGGCCTGTTCTACCCTTCTTTGCCATTACTTCTTAGGTTTTTTAGGTTTCATAACCTTAGCCTTCACCTTAGCCGTACACGGCTTACCATATCCTTTACTTGCCATAATTGGGGTCTTTGCAATATTTGCTCGCAGCCATGTTGGCATACGCGCTGGGGTACTTGTCAAACGTCCTCTTGGCCCAAGCAATACCCGCTGGGCAAATCTTGTTCTTCTTCTTAGCCATGAGTAAACTTATGGATAATCATACAGATGATGGCCCCGGCAATTCCAAGGCATACCATCCTATATGAAAACTCTTCGCGGGTCATATCTTAAGCCCCAAATTACAATGAACTATTTAAAGTACTGGCGCGTAGTGCGCTATTTCATCAATGCCAAGTACGGCATTACCCAACCCGACCTAGAGATGCTCATCTTCCTCTACGATGAGCCATACTTTACCCGGGCCAAATTCAAAGAGTTCGATAAAGTCTTCTCGTGGGATAAAGACCGCTTCAAACGCCTAGTAAAAAACGGGTGGGTGGAGAAAGTATCCGTAGAGTCAAAGTCAAGGCTAGGCGTATACAACCTGACCTACGCAGCCAAGAGAGTAGTAGGGTACGCATATGCCATACTGCAAGGCAAGGAGTTCCCAACAGACGACCAGAACAACCCAGTCTTTAAACGCAACGTGTCATTTACCGATAAGATGTACCGGAACGTGATGATGGAAATCAATGAAGCACAACGACAACATCGCGCTCAGAAATAATGGTGCGGGCAATACCATCAATCAACATAGTATAGCTGGCACGCTTGTCGTAGTATAGCTCCTCGCCAGCGTCGATGCTGGTGACGTCAGTGCCAGAAGCCACAACGAGACCACGACCGTAGCGCATCTGGTCGGCGTCGTCAGAACTGAGTAAGATGCCGCTGGCAGTAGTCGTCTCCTCCTTGATGGCGTCGATGACAATATATTTTCCTATGGGACGCATTGAATAAAAATTGGTGTCAGCGGACCCATATACGCGCCCGCAATATTAAAATCAAAATGCTCTATAGCTCCCTCCTCGTCCATATCGTGCTCGAGGACTAAGAGCTCAAGGATACGCCCGATGTCATAGCACACGCGGTATCCCTTGTCAACCTCAGTGATGCCGATGATGGCAGCGTCAAAACCGTCGGCGAACATAGCCCCGGCATCAATGGCCTCAAGCCAATCAGTAATCTCTTCCCTCATGCCCGTGCCAGTGTGATGATAGCCTGAGTACTCAAGATAGTGACCGCAACGCTTACAGCGTTCTGTAAAGCAGACTTAGTGACGCGGGTAGGGTCGATGACGCCCATGTCAATCATGTCGCCGTACTCGCCAGTCTTAAGGTTGTAACCGCTGCCGTCAGGTGCCATACTGTAGTCAAAGTCTTCGCCGCAGTTCTCCATAATCTGATGCAAAGGAGCACGCAAAGCCTCACGCAATACTTCAGCAGCAGCACCCTTACGGTCTGATAACCAGTTGCTTAGGTTGTAAAGGGTGACGCCGCCGCCAGCAACAATGCCGTCTTGCATAGCAGCGCGGACAGCGCACACAGCATCGTCGACCCTGTCGTATAACTCCTTCTGCTCTAGGTCAGTATGGCCCCCGACCTCAATCACTCCTATACCTCCAGACAAGCCAGCGATGCGCTGGTTGATGAACTCTTTGTCGACGCGACGCTTGGTTAGTCGATATGCCTCCTGAAGCTCAGCGATGCGCTCGTCGATACCATCCTCTTTGTCGCCCTTGACAATGACAGTACTGTCGCGACCCACAACAACACGGTCAGCAAAACCCAAGTCGTCGAAAGCCATGAGGCTTAAGTCGTCGCCAGTCTTCTCACTGAAATACGTAGCACCAACGCTGACAGCCAAGTCTTGCATAAGCTCGTGCTGCTTATACCCGAAATTAGGAGGAGGAACAACACAGACCTTTAAACCCTTCTTGACAACATTGGCAGCAAGGGTGTTGATGACGTGAGTGCTGCACGGAGCAACAATGAGAAGACGCTTGCCCTCACGGATGATAGGACCTAAGACGTTCTCGATACTTAAGATATTGTTTATCTCGCCGTCGCAGACCATAACGTGACAACCGTCTAGTATGCTCTCGTCACGGCTCTGGTCGTTGACAAACAACTCGCTGGCATAGCCACGGTCGAGCTTGAAACCATGAGTGACATCGAAACCAGTCTCGCTCGTCATACTCTTCTCGACAGTGACAACACCGTCTTTGCCAACCTCGCCATATACCTCAGCAATTAAATTGCCGATGGCCTTATCGTTGTTAGCACTGATAGTAGCCACACTCCTCAAGTGCTTCTTGTTCAACCGACGGCTGCGACCGTCAAGCTCCGCAACAACATCTTTAGTCAAAGACACCATGTCGCGCAAGACGTCAGTCTTTTTGGTATCGCCACCCAATACCCGTAAGCCACCCTTGACCAAAGCCTCAGCCAAAACAATGCTAGTAGTAGTACCGTCGCCAGCCTCACTGGCCGTCCGGTCAGCAGCCTCCTTCATAATCCGTACCGCCAAGTTCTCGACAGGGTCAAGCAAGTCAACAGCCTTAGCCACAGTAACACCATCCTTAGTGACCGTAATGCCATGGGTGTGGTGAGGACTCTCGATGAGTACCGTCTGGCCGCTAGGACCCAACGTACTCCTTACAGCTCGACTCAACTGCTCAATGCCGCTGATGAGCTTGTCGCCTTCGAAGTGAAGGTCTTTAGGTATTTCATTCATAGTGACCCAAAGATACCATGTCGCAATGTCGATTTCAAACGCCCCTATAGAGAGAGAGAGAGAGAGAGAGAGAGAGAGAGAGTCTTGTATACAAGGAATAATAATTGACATTTCCGACACTGTAACTGAAAACCAGCAACTTAGCCGTACACAAACTGGAATAAAACCGGTATGAAACCGACATTAGTGTCGATTTTGCCCGAACACAAGAGCACCCCGGACGTTTCCGAGGTGCCCCACCTTAACCAAATTGCTCGCACTTGTCTGCTCGCAGAGGGAAGGTAACCTTTTCAAAACAGGTGTATGGAGTGTTTGGGTTCAATACCATCTGACGCGCTGACCCCGCTCGGGGAAGTCGATTTGTTTTCGATAGGGGGGGTCGCGGTTGGGTTCCCCCGTCCGGACTTTTTGCCGTTTTGCTGTGGCAGTCCTGCCCGCCCCCGTCCGGCTCGGTCAACGAGCCACGGCCCCGGCCCCTGTCCCCTGCCCCGGCCCCATGGCCGTGAATCGCCACGCAGTCCCCGCCCCTGCCCCTGTCCCTGCAAAGAGAGAGAGAGGGGGGCGCACCCGCCCCTTAACCCCCGCCCCTTGCGGTTGACGTGTTAACGTGTGGCCCTCCGGCCCTGATTCGTCCTGCTGTCTTGGTTTGGCGCGAAATAAAATTTACCCCGCTCTACCCCGCCAATGCTCAGTTCTTCGATTAATGCAAAAGAAATCTTCGCTCTGTGCTTGTTTATTGAAAAGGTTGTTGTATCTTTGGAGTCCCGGAGGACACAAACCCCCCTCCCAAATACAGTACACATTATGAGTCAGCACATCACCAACGCAGTAGACAGCTTGATTGCATCTCAGGACGTAGAGGCCATCACCTTCACCATCGAATGGGTCGAGACGAGAAAGCAATCCATGCTCGAGGCGATAGCCGGCGAGCCTGATGAGGAGCAGGCGGTGGCTTATGCCATCTCAATTTCAGAGATAACGAGGGGCGTTGCTCGTCTCCGCTCTGCATTGGTCTGCTGAGCGGCTCGCTCAACGAGCCAAGGGGCCATGGTGCTTGGCGGGGTTCGATTCCCTGCGCCCTTTCTAACCGACCGACAAAGGTCATAAAGCCGGAGGGCATTGTACTCACCACAGTCATGGCAAATTCAGCCAACACCCCCACCGCCCAATTCATCGAGGGCATCAAGTTCGGTGATAAGGTAACCCCCGCCACCCTGAGCAAGTCCATCGACAAGCTCACCGACCTTGGCAACAAGGCATTCGACCAAAACCTGTTCATCGGCTTCAAGCTGATTGTGGTTAAGGATTGGTGGAAGTCCGAGGGTAAGGACTTGTTCGAGGAGCAGGGCCTGAGCACAAATTGGCAGGAAGCTGTGCCGCACCTGACGGGCTTATCCAAGTCTGCCTTCAACAAGAAGCTCAAGGCGTACGCCGACTCTATCGAGCACCCCACCAAGCTCGAAGAGTACCGGGCCTTGGAGGCCACGGCGGGCCGCGAGTGCAACATGGACAGGTGGGCTGATTTCGTCCGTGACGGCTCGTTCAGCGAGCCAACCGAGGAGGAGGGCGAAACCAAAGCCAAGAACCTTGGGCAGTTCCAAGTGACGGGCTACACCCCTGCTGTGCGCATCACTGCTGACGGCTTGATTGAGACCAAGGCTGACGAGGACGGCATCATCATTGGCTTGGCTATCCTCAAGCGGTCACTGATTGCCTCCGGCATGGAGGCGGCGGCTGAGGCCATTGTCCTCCCCGAGGAGTTAGCCAACGGCGAGACTGCCGAGGAGTGCGCCACTCGGTTCTTCGCAGACCTCGCGAAGTAATCGGCTCGCTGACCGAGCCACCTGCCTCGCATCCTTCGGGATGCGGGGTTTTGGTGGTAGATGAGATTCCTTTCCACCCCCCTTTTGAGCGCAGTTCGTTGCGTGTGTTGGTTCATTGTCCTTGGCGGCTTTTGGCTCCTCGGACTTTACGTGGCCGAGGTGCTTCTGTTCACCTTGTTTCCTGCCATCGGCCTGTTGGCTTTGTCTGAGACTGAGGCTGACCGCCGTAATAAATAAACAGCAAAACATTTGCACAGTTCAAACATTCAACGTACATTGCACCATGATTGAGACCCACACCATTCCCCTCATTGCCCCGACCGCTTCCGGGCAGACTGACCTGACCGCAGTGCTGGTCACTGAGTACGGCCCCTTGCAGGGTCACGCCTCACCTATCGTTCGCCGCCAAGAGGTATCTCGTTGGCACAAGATGGACTCGACCCACATCCGTGTCCGCGAGGTATCGTTGGACGGCTCGTTGAGCGAGCCAATCCACGAGGGCTGTTGGCACATCGGTCAGCTCTCACCTGACTCACCTCTCTTCACCGCCGCTCAAATCGTCCTGAACAAATGAGATATCTTATCACTGGATGGGCGGCATCGCCCAAGGGTAGCGACACTACCCTCATTGCCTCCTTTGAGACCAAGGAGGACGCGTTCAACCAAGCCAAGACCATGTGGGACAACGACATGACGGCCATGACCATTGAGGAGATACCCTCAAGCCGTTGGCCAAAGCGATGGAGACTGCGGTGGCCTATTGGTCGCGAGGTACAGATAACGCGAGTGGCAAACGACAGGTGCGACATCGGCTACCACTTGGTTGCTCCCCTCATCAACGGGGACGTGAGCGGCCTTGATGCCAACGAGGAGCACCAGCTTGAGCAGTTCATCAGTCAGTATCCTGACTGCGTCTTCGAGCCTGACGAGGACGAGGACGGACACATTCAACAATCGTTTGTCGAGTGTGAGGTCACTGGAAAGCACAATATGTGCGTCACCATCAAAGTATTTGCACGATGAACATAGAATTCCCACCCCTTTACGGCTCCGACCTTGTGTCTGCGGCCCTTGTCGTCACTGCCTTGTCTCAGGTTCCTGAGCCTGTAGACATCATGTGTTGCGGCTTCAACACCTCAAGCGGCTACGTATACATCGCCCTTGAGAACGGTGTGACCATCGCCTCGTGCTTCGGTCAGAGCGTGGACTACATCGTGACTGACAGTGACGAGGAGAAATTCTACGACAGCTACCCGGCTCGTTGAGCGAGCCACAAATACAATAGACATGAAAGACAAACTCATCAACGCCAAGGTCATCTATCCTACCCTTGGTCACACCGTACTCACTACGGGTCAGGATATCCGCCGAGACGAGAACGTCGAGGTCATTGTTCATGTAGGCACTAAGGCTTCGGGCCATGCGTGGTTCGAGTTCCACGACACCAAGTGGGACGGCGAGAAGTACTACGCCGAGGGTGGCCTTGAGATTGACGGCGGCAAGCTCGTTGACTACGATGGTGTCGGGTCGTTGCCCACTGTGGTGATGGACATCTTGACCAACGAGTTCGACATCGACGTGACGGAGGTGTACGACAAAGACGGACAGCCCAACGAGTACAAGGTGTTCAAGTACCACCTTGACGGCAAGGCGTTCGACGATTGGGACGATGCCTATGAGTACATCCACTCACTCAACCTTGACCGCGATGCTACCCGCGCCAAGTTCAATTCAATACAAGAGCTATGAACGACACATACATACTCGTGTTATGGCCTCAATGCCAAGCCTACATGGATGAGCCGTGGTTCGAGGAAGAAGCCATCCTTGCTGACGCAGATAGCGTGGGCGAATCAAACGCATGGTTTATCCCAACCGAATACATCAAGTCATGAGAGACAATATGAAACTTATCCTACGCTGTGCCCAACACATGCAAGAGGGTTCTGACCTCGGCGATGGAGTCAAAGAAATGCTAAGCAACATTGAGACCGAGGCCATGAGGGGCTTGCAAGGCGACAAGGTCATCGTCCCAAGCAAGTTGTTCGGCGACATCGACATCCCAAAAGATGTCATCACAGGGATGAGCAATGGCGACGATGACCTGTGGTTCAACATGAGCAAACACTTGGACATCAACATCGCCTATATCAAGGAGTGGTGGTTCGACATCTACCCCGTCAAGAACGGAGAAATCGACACCAGAAACACCATTGAATCAGGAAAGCTATGACCTATCAAGAGAAGATTGACAACATGGTCGAGCACCTCAAGGGGTTCGGCTCGTTCCAACAGATGGCTCGGTTTGTATTGAGCCTTCAGGACGATGACTGCCCACGATGCGGCGGCGAGGGGTTTGTTTACTCTACCCACTACGCCGACCCCTATTCCACAACACGCAGGTGCGAATGCACTGAGCGTGACCCTGACGAGAAATACGAACAACAAAACGAGAAATAATGGGACTTGATATGTACCTCTCCCGTGTGACACGGGAAACCAAAGTGTGTTGGCGCAAGGCCAATGCCATCCACGCATACATCGTGGGCAACCACGCAGACGGAGACGACTGCACACCTATCGAACTCGACAGGGACTCCATTAAGGAGTTGCGCGACCGATGCACAGACGTGCTGTCTGACCGTAGCCTTGCTCCAGAGCTTCTGCCTACTTCGAGCGGGTTCTTCTTCGGCAGTACCGAGTACGACGATTGGTACTTCGAAGAGCTGGAGCGTACCGAGAAAGAGTTGACCGAACTCTTGCGCGACAAGACATGGGACTACCTCGAATACCAAGCGTCATGGTAAGAACAAAGCACCTCGACTACACTCCCTCCGACCTGCCCCGCCTGATTGTGGACAGCATCAGACGCATCAGGATACCCAACCCTTTGAGGCACAACAGACAGCTCGTTGGTGTCACTGCCTTCAGCGAACGCATTGTATTGAACACATGGCTATGTCTATGGGACTCGTATGACGCTCGCATACCCGACCACCATGCCATTTCGAATCAGTTCGAAACGCTGACAGTAGAAAAGTTAGGGAAATAAATAGCAATACGCTTGCACAGTTCAATCATTTATTGTACATTGCACTATGATTCACAACTACAATGAAAGTATATGCACGGGCCAAGACCAAGGCGGCCCTCAACCAACTGCTCAGGGAAAACAACCTCGTCCCTGTGAAGGAGTACTCACTACTCAGACACGGAGTCAAGTTCACTTTAGGTCTTGACGTACCTGATGGCACAGAGGTAGCCATCTACAAAGAAATCAGAAACGGGTTCCCGTATGCCCACTCATTCGGCACATACAACTACAATACAAACCAAGTAAAATGAACGAAGTACAAAACCCCGGCTCGGTGAACGAGCCACAGACACCGGAGGTCACACCGCAGACTCGTGACACATTGCTCGAACAGCTCAACTTCCTTATCGACGGAGCGCGTTCCAACCTGATGGACATGAAGGCAAGCCTTGCCATCGACGGCCCCTTGCTCAAGCCTGAGCCTCAGTATACCAAGGAGCAGGTCGTCAAGATGTTGCGCTCTGCGTATGACCTCGGAGCTACAGCACACGAGGAGAGCATGGAAGTACAGACGGATAGTTGGCAGGGTGGCGTCGCGGTAGACGTCGAGTTGGAAGAGGGTTGCTTCAGCTACAATGGCAGTGTCACTATAGAAGAGGATACCATCAAGGATTTAGTCAACTTTGACACCCCCAAAATGACCGACGAGTGGGTCGAAGAAATCCTCAAGTCATGAAGAACACATCACAGTCCCGCAACTTTGCGGAATCGATGGGCCAAGCCATGGCCTTTGGTATCGGTGTCACCTGTTGTGATATCTTCAGTAGCCCACAAATCAGTGGGTATGTACACGGCGTACGCCACGGCGAGGAGGCTCAGTTCGATATTAAATCGGCTTTCACCATCGACAAGTATCTGTTGTGGCGTGACATGATGCACAAGGCAGAGCTGATGGGCAGTCGGCGCGACCATGACCCTTGCGGTTATGGTGTCGCCATCCATCGCACTGGCCCACTCATTACGATGCAGACGATACGTTGCCATATGTTTATGGAGAACGCCCTTGATTCCGCTGAGTCAGAGATGACCGAGCGATTCATCTACCACATATCTGACTGCGATGCGCTCATCTATCTTGAGCAACACGGTAAGATACCGGGTAGCACAGAAGGTTTCGTCGAGGGTTACGAAAACTACGAACATGAATACGTCCCTTACGATGGAGAGTACAATGCACGAAGAGCTGTCCGAATTGCAGAAGCATCTACAAGACTTGGCGGCAGGTTATGAAGAAAGATATGGACGAGACGAGGTGCACAATTCTCTAACAAATACAGTCTATTACATACAGAAATCATTAGACAATGGAATACATTTACATCCTCCATTATGATACCGAAAACCTTGGCACCGTATGGTCTAAGGCATACCGTGGTCAGCTATCAGCACGCAAGGGATTGAACAAGGCATTGGGCGAAGAGTTGGCCCAAGGCAATGACTTCAAGTCCGGCGACCAAGACACTGTGATGCTAAGGCACGGGCGATTGTACATCCAAGAACTATTAATTGAAAACGAATGAAACGAGACATCTTCGAAGAGTACGTAGACAAGGTGACCAACCACTTCGGCATTAGCCGAGAGCAGTTCTTCACCAAGGACAAGACACGAGACATTGTAGACGCACGGCAAATGCTCTACTACTTGTGCAAGGAGCGGCCCATCACCACTCAATACATCAAGCACTACATGGGTGCCAACGGCTATGACGTAGCTGTAACGACAATCACCCATGGCATCAAGCGTATAGAGAAAGAGGTGGTCCAAGACCCTGACTATATCACCATCATAAACAAACTAAAATGAAACCTGAATCAGTTTACAACAACCTCAAGGCCATCGACGTCCGGCCCAAGGCAGAGAAGAAAGGGCGTGCCGACTACCTCTCGTGGGCTCACGCTTGGGACATGCTCAAGAGCAACTACCCTCAGGCACAGCGCATCATCTATGAGAGTGAGCACACTGGACTCAACTACTTCACCGATGGCAAGACGGCTTACGTCAAGGTGGGTATTGTGGTCAACGACTTAGAGCACATCGATATGCTTTGCGTCATGGACCACCGCAACAAATCCATCCCTATCGAAAAGCTTTGCAGCTTCGAGGTCAACAAGACAATCCAACGGGCCACTGCTAAGGCCATTGCGATGCACGGCCTTGGACTTTCTCTGTGGACAGGTGAGGATATACCCACCCCACCCACTGAGGCCAAGGAAGCCCCCTCTAAAGAGGTCAAGAAGAAGATTACCCTCAAGGTAGACGACGAGAACTGGGGCAAGGTGCTCAAGTATGTGGTCGCCAACAAGGAGAAGGGCGTTGACGACCTGCTCAAGGAACTGCGTGTCAAGTACAGCGTTTCCGCTACGGTCAAGAAAGAAATCGAGGCCAACCTATGAGCGACATCATCGAGCAACTGCGTGACGACACCAACTACTATGGCAAGGTCGGCAGGCAATACATGTCCAACTCGGACATCAAGGTCTTGCTTGACAACCCTTCCATGTTCGGTGTCCCTACCCCTGACAACCCTGCCTTTGCCAAGGGCCGCCTCTTCCATCAGCTCATCCTTGAGCCGGAGAAAGCAGCCAAGGTCGAGAGCGTCAACACTGTAAGCCGCAACAGCAAAGTGTACAAGGAGGCTTGTACTGAGCGCGGTGTAGAGTTCATGCTCCTGACCAAGGAGATGCAGGAGATACACGGGTGGGCGCAGAAGATGCTCGGCAACTACGACTTCTTCGAAGCCATCCGTGATGAAGCCAACAAGTATGAGGAACCCATCGTGGGTACCATCATGGGTCGAGAGTTCAAGGCCAAGGCAGATATCCTCTGTCCGGACCGCATCATCGACCTAAAGACCACTGGCAACATCGACGACTTCAAGTGGTCGGCACGCAAGTATGGCTACGACAGCCAATGCTACATCTACCAAAGCCTATTCGGCGTACCGCTGGTGTTCTTCGCCATCGACAAGAAGACGGGTATGATGGGCATGTACGAGCCAAGCCAAGACTTTATCCTCCGTGGCAGGGACAAAGTCGAACGGGCCCTTGAGGTCCACGATAAGTTCTTCGGGACTGATGCCACACACACAATTGAAACCTTTTATATCCAAGAGACACTATGAGTGATAACAAAGACAGGGTCTACGCACCCGCCATGAATTGGTCCGCACCTCGTGACGAGGCACCCGACTTCATCAAAGCCAAGGTCGGCATCAAGGTCGAAGAGTTCGTTGCCTTCCTTCAGGAGAACGCCAAGCCCTCGGGTTGGATAAACTTCGAGATGAAGGAGAGCCAAGACGGACGCTACTACTTCGAGCTCGACATGTGGGAGCCGAAGGCTAAGGTCGAGGAAGACGAAGCCCCATTCTAATGGGGTCAGCCTGATACATCCGTACTCCATCAGGCGAGGGGAAGAGGGGGCAACGGCCCCCTCTTTCTTCCTCGCACAAATACAATTAACTATGAAACCAGTAAATACAAAAAGCCTTTTTCATGTCCTGTGCGCGACTCTTGAGAAGTTAGACAGCGCAGAGATTAACGTCAACCAAGCGTCAGCCACGGCCAAGTTGGTCGGTCAGTGTACCAACCTGCTCAACTACGAGCTCAAGCGTGCCGCGCTGATGACCAACGACGACTTCCGCCATGCTCACCGAAATTTGGAGAGCAAGAACTTTGATAGCCTACCGGAATGATTGAGTACGAGGAGTTCCTTTGTGAGCAGGATTACGAGGAGTGGTGGGAGCATCCTGAAGTGATGGAAATACACAAAGAGTTTTGCTCATTTCTTGAGGATGGCAATTACCGTGACCTACCTGCGCACTGGATAAAATACAGTGGTCACACAATTGCCCTTTCATCGGGCAATACGTATGACTTCTACAGACGAGGCATCACACAACAAGAAGCTGAGTTGCTTGCCATACAGTTTCTGGACAATAGGCTGGACAGGATGACGAAGTACCTGAGGAGAATGCGGAACCTTGCTCGCAAGCACAACGTGGAGGACATGAGTGACTACGAGAGGCACTGGTTCTTTCGCAAGAAAGCACGAGCGCCATGGTGGCCAAAGGGTGACTATGACTACCATGCGGGGGAGTACAGAATATTCAGCTACCCCTTGCGTCTTCTGAACACCAATCGACTGAAAAACTACGGACAATAAAAGACCATGTCGGAATGTCGGTTTTCCTCTGGCCTATAGAGAGAGAGAGAGAATACTCTACTTTTCTTTTCTCCTACATACATACAAGAAGAATCGACATTATCGACACTAAGACTGAGTATCAATAAGTTAACTATAATAAACCGACACAAAAACCGACACACCCATGTCAGAAATCGTCACAATCTTCCGGAATATCCGGGAAACGGAGACGCCCTTCCATCGTTCAGTCAAGTTTGTTCTCGACAGAATCAAGGATGGTTCCTCAAAAGACCTTGTATCACGCATCCGTAAGGAGACCGATAAGGCAAGCCGAAACGAGATTAAGAAAGAGCTACCTGCGGTATGTTTCTCTGGTGAGTTTAACAAGCGCAATGACTCTGCTATCCTTGAGCACAGTGGTTTCATCTGCCTTGACTTCGATGACTACAAGACCAAGAAGGACATGAAGGTTGAGCGCGACCGCCTAACCAAAGACCGCTACGTCTACTCTGTCTTCACCTCACCCTCTGGTCACGGCCTCAAGGTGCTCGTAAAAATCCCGCAAGACATTGATAATCATACCAATTACTTCAATGCGTTAGAGAAACACTTTAACTCCGAGCGGTTCGATACCTCATGTAAGAACATCAGCAGGGTATGCTACGAGTCTTACGACCCACTCATCCATATCAACGAGAGCAGTGAGCTTTGGACGGGCGTTGTTGAGCGAGACTATATCGAGGTCGACACCAACCGTGACGCACCTACGATACCTATCACCGACGACAACAAGACCGCCGACATCCTCATCAAGTGGTGGACGAAGAAGTTTGGTATGGTAGACGGCGAGCGCAACGCCAACATATTTAAGTTGGCTATGGCCTTCAATGACTTTGGTATCAACAAGAGCCTTGCCTCACATATCCTACGTCAGTTTGAGCAGTCCGACTTTACAGCCAAAGAGATAGAGCGTACCCTCGACTCGGCGTACAGCAACACCGGCAATCACGGCACGAAGTTCTATGAGGACAGCGACCGCATCAACAACATCAAGGCACAGCTCAAGCGCGGTGTATCAAAAAAGGAAGTCCGCTCCCAACTAAAGGGCGAGGTTGAGAGCGATGTAATTGAGGCCGTCCTTGAGCGTGTAGAGAAAGAGAACGAGGAGCAGACCTTCTGGTCTAAGACAGAGAAGGGTGTCATTAAGATTGTACCCCTCGACTTCAAGACCTTCCTCGAAGACAACGGCTTCTTCAAGTACGCCCCCGAGGGTAGCAAGAACTACGTCTTCGTCAAGGTCACCAACAACCTCATCGACCACACGAGCGAGAAGGAGATAAAGGACTTCATCCTTGGATACCTCATCGACCTTGAGGACAAGACCATCTACAACTTCTTCGCCGATGCCGTGCGGTACTTCCGTGAGGAGTTCCTTACCCTGCTGTCCACCATCGACGTGTACTTTATGGAGGATACGGCGGGCTCGGCCTACCTATACTACCGCAACTGCGCGGTACGCATCTCACCCGAAGAGGTCAAAGCCATCGACTACCTCGACCTCGGTGGGTATGTATGGAAAGACCACATCATAGAGCGCAACTTCAACGAGTGCTCCCATGACGGGTGCGACTTCCAGACTTTCATAGGTAACATCTGCGGCAAAGACGACAGCCGCCGGGGGACTATGGAGAGTACCATCGGGTATATGATGCATGGGTACAAGAACCTAAGCTACTCTCCGGCAGTCATCCTCAACGACGAGGTCATCAGCGACAACCCCGAGGGTGGCACAGGCAAGGGTCTGTTCATGAACGCCTTGAGTCAGATGAAGAAGCTGGTAGTCATAGACGGTAAGGCGTTTGCCTTCGAGCGTAGCTTCCCCTATCAGCTCGTAAGTGCTGACACTCAGATACTTTGCTTCGATGACGTAAAGAAGAACTTTGACTTCGAGCGTCTATTCAGCGTAGTAACAGAGGGTTTGACACTGGAGAAGAAGAACAAGGACGCCATCAAGATTCCTTTCGAGCGGTCCCCTAAGATTGGTATCACCACCAACTACGCCATCAAGGGTGCGGGCAACAGCTTCGCACGCAGGAAGTGGGAGCTAGAGCTACACCAGTACTACAACAAGACGCGTACCCCACTGATGGAATTCAAGAAACACTTCTTCGCCGACTGGGACGACGACGACTGGTGTGCCTTCGATAACTATATGGTGTCATGCTTGCGTGGCTACCTCGATACTGGCTTGGTAGAAAGTAAGTTCATCAACCTTGGTATCCGTCAGCTCAGTGCGGAGACGAGCCACGACTTTATCGAGTGGTGCGGACTCATCAACGGCGATTTCAATACAGCCCTTGAGCCATACATCAAGCTGTACAAGGACAAGCTCTATGTCGATTTCGTTCAGCAGAACCCTGACTA
>Ga0209198_1001097_pt1 | contig 21919 bp, 7 predicted proteins | sample COGITO_mtgs_1105_2_FD_184804 | JGI IMG/M metagenome (GOLD analysis project Ga0209198, IMG submission 184804) | Pelagic marine microbial communities from North Sea - COGITO_mtgs_110519 (SPAdes) (version 2) | ecosystem: Environmental > Aquatic > Marine > Epipelagic ...
AATACAATGCTACTAACTCAGTTAATTTTGAGCTATCAAAAACAGAGCAGGCAAATATTATCTTAAAGATATTACTCTACTCGGGTGTCGTTATAAGAGACCCATCAATAGTACAGATAGCGGCACAACAAGTGCAACAAGAAAATCAACGCTCAATAATGTAAGATATGCCGATACCTAATGGTGGTTTAATAACCGAAACTAATGAACAATATTACGCTGGAGCACAGCGATTTCTTATATCGGATCCTCCTGTCATAGGTGATTCCGTAACAACTACATTTAATACTGATCTAATATACGATTCGGTTAACGCTACATTAACTAACTTTGTTGTTTACACTAGTGCCGATGGCTTAGCCGGGAACTATGATGAATTCGCGGGGCCATATACTGTTGCAGGAAATACAATAACTTTTACAGGAACAAATACATTAAGAAAGCATATTGTAGTACAACTAAAATCTTTAGATGGCGGAAACTTTGGAAATGAAGATGCTCTCGGGGATGCAGTGCAAGAAAACTACGGAAGCTACGCCTACACTTCTTTAAACGATGTTATTAACGGATTTATTGCGACCTACGTTGGTGAGCATAAATTAATAGGCGATGTTAAAAGAACAGATGTAATATTTCATGCTAAAAGAGGATTGCAAGAATTTAGTTACGATACTTTAAAAAGCGTTAAGTCGCAAGAAATAACTATTCCACCTAGCCTAGGTGTTACAATACCACAAGACTACGTAAACTACGTTAGCTTAGCATATATAGATCAACTAGGTGTAAGACACCCAATATATCCAGCAAACAATTTAACCAGTAGCCCATACGAAGTGCCGCTGCAGGATGAAGCAGGGGATTACACTATGGATAATACTGGCGATCTTTTAGAGGGTACTTCTATTACAAACGAAAGATGGGGCGAGGCTAATGACAGATTATTAAATGGCAATATAACATTTGACGATTACTGGGCTTACGGTAGTTACTTAACAGGTAATCCATTTTACGGGCAAAGATACGGTAACGATCCACAGAATTCGCAAAGAAATGGTTGGTTTAATATGAATGAAAGAGATGGTACAATAGCTTTTTCTTCCAACTTAAAAGACCGATTAATAATACTTGACTACATATCAGACGGATTAGCGTATGATTTGGATTCTAGGATACCTAAGATGGCCGAGGATGCATTATATGCACACATACTATATTCTATATTAGCGAGCAGAATTAATCAACCTGAGTACGTTATACAACGTTTAAAGAAAGACAGATCTGCTAAACTAAGAAATGCTAAAATAAGATTATCCAACATTAAACTATCAGAGATAGTACAGGTAATGAGAGGTAAATCTAAATGGATAAAATCATAATTTAATGGCACAAGAAATCAAAAACACATTTCTAAAATCCAAGATGAATAAAGATCTTGATGATAGAATATTGCCTAACGGCGAATATAGAGATGCTCGGAATATATCAGTTGGTAGATCCGAAGATAACGATGTAGGTGCCTTAGAAAACATAATTGGTAACAATTTAGTTACCGGAACAGACATAGGCAACGGTTTAACTATAATAGGTATTGAGGCAGATAACTCTACAGATAGATTATTCGTGTTCTTAACGGACTATGAAGATCCCGATATAGCCAACCCCACTAATGCCCCATCTACTTCAAAGCATTATATATATTCATATAATAATGCAACAGGGCAATACATTAGGCTTGTGCAAGGCGAATTTTTAAATTTTTCAACTACCAACAGGATAGTAGGTATAAACTTACTTGAAAATCTCTTGTTTTGGACAGACAACAGAAATCAACCTAGAAAAATCAATGTTGACTTAGCTAGGGCTTTTGAGCCAGGAGGAGTAGCAGCAGGAGAAGATTACTACAGCGAGGAACACCAAATATCCGTAGCAAAATACAATCCGTATCAAACTATTAAATTATACAACAGAGCTGATCTACAAGTTTTAGCAGGAGCTACTACTACGGTGTTTGAAATAAGCGGCCATAAAAGAACAGAGCTACTATCTCTTATAGAAGCTACTGCCGTTTGTTTAGAATCTTCACCTCCAACAACAGGTACTAATTACTCTAAGGTTGTTAGTATTACTAACTCTTTTGTTGCCCCTAATACAACAATAATAACTGTATCCCCCGCATTAAATACAGCTCCAACCGTAGGGCAATATGTATCGCTCATAAAATCAACAATGAGCAATAAAAATGACGACAATCAATGGCCTGGGGATCCAGATTATTTAGAAGATAAGTTTGTAAGATTTAGTTACCGATTTAAGTTTGATGACAATGAGTACTCTTTAATGGCTCCATTTACTCAGATAGCTTATGTACCAAAACAAAACGGATACTTCCTTAATGGGGATGAAAACGCGGCCTACCAGTCTACTATAGTTGGATTTATGGAAAATTCGATACAAAACATCGGGCTTGTGATACCGCTTCCTTCTTCTGCTAATAAGATAGTATCCGATTACAAAATTAGTGAATTAGAAATATTATTTAGAGAAAGTGATGGTACTGTAGTTAAGGTTTTAGAAAGCATTACAGCAGGTGAAATATCTGGGGCTAGTGGTGTTAACAACACCTATACCTACGAGTACCAATCAAGAAAGCCCTATAGAACATTACCGGAAGCTCAGACAGTAAGAGTATACGATAAAGTACCTGTAAGAGCGTTAGCTCAAGAGTCTTCAGGAAATAGAATTATATACGGAAACTTCGTAGACAAACAAACACCCCCTAACAATATAAATTATAATTGTAGGATAGCTAACAAAGCAACTACCGGAATATACAACAACTTCATTGAGTATCCTAATAGTTCTGTTAAAAGAAACAGGAATTACCAGGTTGGATTTGTTTTAGCAGACAAGTTTGGAAGGCAGTCTCCGGTTATATTGTCCTCAGTGGATTTAGGACTAGAAAGTAACGGTAGTTTTTATTCAGGATCAACCATATATAGCCCCTATGATTTAAACGCAGGTGATACAGACGTGTTGTCTTGGTTCGGAGACGCTATTCAAGTTCTTGTAAATGAGCCTATAACATCGGAGATAGATTCAGCTACAGGAACCCCTGGCTTATACGCAATAAACCAACAGGATTCTTCTACAGGCGAAGGCTTTGCGGTAGCCGCAGGATTTACCGGCACGCCCCCAACTATATTAGGCAATACGTATACATTTACTTTAGATGACACAGCATTCCCTAACAATACTAATATTCCTATAGTAGATAGAGGAAACTACATGAGAGGTGCTTATAAAGATTTTGTTAAAGTAACTAACGTAGTTAACACCGCGGGATCTATCTATGAAGTAACAACTGACGGACAAGTAAATGATATTTACTTAAGAACAGACAACTTACCCGCAGGAGATCCGGATTTAAAATTCGTGTATACCCTTAATGATTTAGGCTGGTACAGTTATAAAATTGTTGTTAAGCAAACAGAGCAAGAATATTACAATGTATATTTGCCTGGAATACTAAATGGTTACCCTGGACAAAGTAGTGACGGCGAAGAAAATGGCCCTTTTCCTGGAGACGAATTAAATTTGACAGCGCACACCGTACTATTTAATGATAATATACAAAAAATACCTAGAGATTTAGTTGAAGTAGGGCCCGATCAGAAGCAATATAGAAGCTCTGTAACCTTATATGGTAGAGTAACAAACACCATGATAGGGGATGCTGCGGCTTATAATCAGCAATACTATCCAAGGCTTAGCTACACAGGCAAAAATGCAGTTGATCACATGGCCACGACTATTGCAACCGCGGGTGATTTAGATATGCAATATGTTCAGCTGTCCGGTGACTCCGGATCTAAGCCTAGAAATGGTAACCTAGTATTCTATCAAATTGACACGAACCCGTTAATAGCTAGAATATCAACAACAGAAAAATCCATAGGAGCGACTAATATCAACACAGCCAGTACAGGAGCCCCGTACAATATGGTACCTTATCTTGCAATATACGAAACAGCTCCCGTTGAATCCTTTCTTGAGTTGTATTGGGAAACAAGTTCCGAGGGATTAATAGTAGACTTAAACGCTGAACTAGCTTCAAGTAATAGCGGAGCAGTAGGGTTTACAGCTATTGGATGGACTTTTGACGAAACAATTACTAGCGGCACAGCAGTTAGCGCTTGGTTTGAACCATTAAATAACCAAGGAGGAACTTACGTTTCCCCTACTTCTGCTGAATTGATTTCAGTTAAAAATGGGTTAGGAGCTGACGCGGATTCTTCTTTTAGTTTAAACACTGGAGTTATTGGAAGCGTTAACGAAGGTAAATTTCAATTACAATACGAGGACAGTGGCATAGTTTTTTTACAAGGCAGCAACATAACAGACGTTTATACTTTTGTAATACGTGTAACAACCGCAGAGGGAGATACAAGCGATTTAACCATAGGAGGCCAAACAGAAGGCGAAGGGGCTTTAAAAAATCTTCAGCCTAGCTTTGGTGTTATAGCTGACAAAGTTAAGACTATAAGTAACAAGGTTTTAATACCCGCATCTGATTGGGCGTCCGCGGTTAACGGCACTGCTTTAACTGGTGACAACGCAAGAGAACAACTAATATACACTTTTACTGGGTCTGATATTCCTGATAACTGGGTTATGGACCCCAATAGCGGAGAACTTACACAAGCAACTCCTGTAGAGGCTGGCATTGCTACAGAGTTTACAGGTAATCCTTTGGGAATTTTTAATATAACAGTTAGGCTTTCTGATGCAAACGCCATTAACTCAGTTAATGCTGCAAACGGATACACCTCGTTATATGCTGAACAGGATGTTCAAATAAGATTAGAGCCTACGGCTGTTAACCCAGGCGCATTAAGTACTTCTTGTGTAATTACACCTGCCTCCCCACCTGCTAATACTGTTATTGATGCAGCTACTGGCGTTGTGGGCCCATTTAATAATGGCCAAAAAGTTAGTTGTGTTTACTATATGTCCGCAACAGATTTGACGCAAAGCGATACAGACAACAGCGTGTTTTTTGATAATGGCATTCCTAATCCCGATGTTGACGAAGACATGAACACCGTTAATTATAGGATCGGCACAGATTGCCATAGAAAAGGCACTATTTCTTTCAGTTTAAATACTTTTTCGCCTTGGAATGGATCTACAAACAATATAAACTTGTTTTACACCCCTAAAATTAATTTTTATTATAGAGCCTTAGGAGAAACTACTTGGCAACTTATACCTAGAAACCTTGAGCAAAATAGAGTTGGATCTTCAGAAGCTTTAACAAGCCCTACATTTGATGGGCCTCAAGTAATACAGGATCTGATTACTGATGTAGGTGGCGTTACTGTAGTTACACCAAGAAATAATTTGGTTTTAGACTACGGACCTGATGACGTGTGGTTGCAAACAATAAGAGCTTTTAATTATGAAGACTTTAATATAACAGGGTCTGTTGTGGCGGGCTCTGCCGGAATAGAATACGCAATACTTGTAGATACCATTCAGCAATTAATACCAAACACAAAGGCAAATGGAATAGTTAGATTTTGGGCAGCAGCTGACGATTTAGAATATCCTACTTGTGTGCCATGGCAAGGTAAAAATGCTGTAACCGAAAATGGAGCTGTAGGAGATTTGTTTCAATACAGAAGATCTACTGAAAGTAATAATTCAACAGCCTACAACGCAGCAGGAGCTGGATTTATTTATGCCAGAAGCCCCTATGGTGATTACGTTAATGAGTTTTATACAGACGCAACTAATTTTACTCCTTACATTCCTTCATTGCCGTATATAAATACAACTTTAGTAAGAGCAATTGGTTCCACCTTAACTTCTTGGACTACATTCAATGATCCGCCATTACCAGCATACCCCCTTGCTCCACCCGGACCATCGCCCGCTACTGACGTAGAAGTACAATGGGTTGTTGGATATGGTACGAACAATGGCAAAAAATTAATAAATGCAGGTGTTACAGGCGTTAGCGCTAGACAGACTACGTCAAACACGGTATTTAACAGAACGCTAGGTACTTTAAGAGTACATAAAAACTAATATAGATGGCAAAAGTTATAGAATTAAAATACTTTAATACTTTTTGGTTAAAAAAGATTAAAAGCATTGCAGACGTTGAGCCTACTCTTGTTAGCGGAGTTTCCCCTAGTGTTACAGCTTTTGATCCAGCTACAAGAACTATAACGGTAGCGGCACAGACAGCAGATGTAATGAATGTAGGACAAGAAACTACAATTATATGGAATATTGGCGGTAATCCTGTGATATACAAAAGCCATATAGTTTCCAGAAATGCTTTAGGCACGGAATTTGTATTAGCTAGCGATCCGCCGTCACCTCTAGGCCCTTCTTTGCCCCAAAATGTAGTGCTAGGTAAAATAATAAACTTTGATAGTATACCTCAAGCGTACACCGGAGACAATAACAATGACTGGCTTATAGAAGAATCTAGAATTAGAGGAGGGTATAATAATACATCGGTTGATTATGGGGTTAAGGCTTATTTAGTAGAAGACGAACCTAATCAATCACACAAGTTTAGTTCGCTTATACATTCAGGCGTATTCAATTCAAGAACAGGTATTAACCAAACAAATCAATTTTCGGTTGGAGAGGACATAACAAGAACAATTGATCCAGCTAATGGCTCAATACAAAGGTTATATGCCGAAGACACTAACCTAATTATTTTCCAAGAAAATAAAGTAAGTAAATCTTTAATTGACAAAGACGCAATATACTCTGCGGAAGGTAATGCAAGTATTACTAGTAGGCCTTTAGTTATAGGGCAGAATGTAGCTTATGCTGGAGAATACGGAATAAGCACAGATCCAGAATCATTTGCTGTAAACGGATATAGAAAATACTTTACAGACAGAGATCAAAATGTTGTTTGCAGGTTGTCTATGGACGGCATTACTGTTATATCTGCTTACGGTATGACCGACTTTTTTAGAGATAAGCTATCTACAGCAACGGATAATATAATAGGTGGGTGGGATGCTCACAATAAACAGTACACATTGTCGATACCTCAACCCAGCATACTAGGAGAGCCGAAAAAATACGAAACACTAGCATTTGACGAAATATCTAAAGGGTGGACTAGCTTTTTTGACTACGCACCTAATCAAATTATTAGTCTTAACAATGAGTACTTTACCGCTTACACAGGAAAAATATACAGACACTACACATTAGCGCCGAATACGAAGGCCAGAGGAGTGTTTTACGGAGACCAAAACAACTCCAATGTAACTTTCGTATTTAATGGAGCACCATCTATGGTTAAAAACTTCCAAACAATAAATTATGAGGGAGACAGCGGATGGAAAATGGATAGTTTTAAAACAAACACAGACACAACGCTACCTATAACAAGTTCAGTTTTTGTTACTACATTGGAACAAATGCAAAACTCGTTATTAATAAACAGGTTTAAGTTAAAGGAAGATAAATACTACGCCGATCTAGTTAATGGTACACCCTCTCAAAACGGTGAGGTTGTATGGGGTAGCTCATCATCAGGTGTAAAAGGATTCTTCGGAGAAGTAACAATGTCAATAAATAATAGCAACGTCGGTAAAAAAGAATTGTTTGCCGTAAGCACAGGATTTGTACAATCATCATAATAAAATAAAGATATGCCATTACCATTAGCAGCCGCCGCAATAGGCGCAATAGGAAGCATAGCCGGGGGAATTATGGGCAGTAGCTCAGCAAAAAAACAAGCCCGAGCAGCCCAAGCAGAAAGAGATAGAATTTCACGTCAAATGGCTTTGTTTGAGCAAAACAGACAAGCGGTTATAAACCCTTATTCTGGAGTAACATCTTTATCTGGTTTAGTAGACGAAATGAGAGCCGATCTTAGCAACCCTTTTGCTAACCTAGGTGTTGCCACAAGCGCTGCGGAGATCCAGATGGAGCAAACAGATATTGCCTTAGCAAATACACTAGATGTGTTACAAGCAACAGGTGCGAGCGCGGGAGGTGCCACAGCGCTAGCTCAGGCAGCTAAGCAAAGCAAGAAAGAAGTTGCGGCTAACATAGAGCAACAAGAAGCCGCTAACGAAAAGTTAAGAGCTCAAGGAGAACAAGCTTTACAAGCTAAAGAAATGCAGCTTACGCAAATGGAAATGAGTGAAGAAGCCAGAATACAAAATGCTGAAGCGGCAGGAAAGCAATTTATGTTTGGCGCGCAAGAGCAAAGAGATATGGCTACATTAGATAGAATGCAAGGAGGTATCGACCAAGCCAACCAAAATGCAGCAAATGCGAATATGGCGGGGGCGCAATCAATGGCTGGCATGATAAGCGGTGTTACTAGTGTTATAGGAGCGGGGTTATCTTCTGGGGCATTCGATCCCGGCGCGCCAACTAGCCTCGGGAATTTTACAATACCGCCTACTCCAACTACTGAAGGCTATTCTAAGTTTAAATTTGAATTTTAAAACATGAGCTATAGACAACCAAAAATAATTGACGATAAATCTGGACTAGTGCTAGGACAAGCAATAGCTGCGGGAGCGCAGAATATATCTAAAGGTATAATTGCAGGTCAGGCTAGAAAAGAAAAAGAAGAGGCTAAAGCCAAGCTTGAAGCAGAAAAAAAACAGGCTAAAGAAGATAGGCGTATTTTTCAAACATCGAAAGCAATAAAAGACTCTTATGCGGATCAAGCTGCGTGGGCTAAAAAGCTCGATGGTGATTTAGAAGGGCTTAATGATTTTACTGTTCAGCAAATGAACGGATATATGGATGTAGCTAAAAACCTAGAGCTTGAAAGAATAAACGGTGCTTACGGACCGGATTATTTAAAAAGGCTCGAAGATAATCAAAAAAATATAGCCCGTGTTAACGAGTTTGCATCAGGAATCATAGGTGCTAGAGCAGATGCCGGGGCTGTTATAGACATGACAGAGGAGCAAAGGGATAGAGACACGGCTTTTATACCTATAACTATTGAAGGTGTAGCAGACAACGGGGAGCTGGCAGAGGATGCTGTTTATGCGATTGGCGGTTTAAAGGGTTACCATATTGGGTTTAGCGACAAAGGCGTTAAAATAACAAGGCCAGGAGGGGACGATGCCTACATAAGCATAGATACTTGGAATTCTATCTCAGGTAATCTTTACTATCACAGAAAAGATAATACCACTACAGACATGCAGGGAGCTATAGCCAAAGGCATGCAAATACCCGATGCTGCGGGCAAGAACGTTTTAGATCCTAGAATGATATCTACCACTCCTACAGGAATAGGTACGGAAACAGTTACCCCTGGAACTAAATTAGAGCCTGTCCCTATGGGTATAAATACCAGCGGATACTACACTTACAGGCAGCCATTTAATAAAGAAGCGGTAAACAATTTAAAAACCGAAGTATTAGATAGCGTTTTTGAAAAAATAGAATCTTTTGGCCCACAAGCTTATAAGAAAAATGTTTGGATGAAGGACTTAGAAAGAGGTGGATTTGATAAAGTTGCGTATAATAACATAGGGGGGGCTGAATACAAGAAAAAAAATCCTAATGCAACGGAAGCTGATATAAAAGCCGCAAAAAAACAGTATGTAGTGGATTCAGCTGAGGCCCAATTCCTATCTATAGCAAACCTTAAAAAAGACGGAGATGAATACTATAGAACAATACAAGGCAGAAAAGTTAGTTCTACAGACTCTAAAAAAGAAGTAAAACTAAGCGAAACGTATAACAAATATGCTACTGGGCTTTCTAGTATAAAAGCGCTTGAAACTAAACAGGAGAAAATAGCGGGAATAATTAAGCTAGCTGCATTAGGTGAAGGTGCTCAAATTGCTAAAGGGACTAGTTCCAAGTACGTAGGAAATTTAAGATTAACTAACGATTACATTGTGCAATTTGGAAAAGAGTTAACCGGTGGCGATAACCCAAAATATAAAGGCTATGATCTTAAAAAACCCGAGGAAGCAGAGAATTTTATTAGAAATAAAACAGGCTTGAGTGGAAAAAAATTAGACGTTTTAGTACAAGGCTTACTTGATATAACAACAAAAGAATAAAATTTAAAAAAATACAATATGTTTAAATACCTTATAAACAAAGAACTAGTTGTTTTTAACTCTCCTGAAGAAAGAGAAGCAGGGCTTAGCAATGCTGAAGCTAAAGGATATAGTATAGAAAGAGTGAGTCTTGATTACGAAGAAAAAAAAGAAAAAGAAAAAGAAGAAGATCCTATACTAAAAAGTATTGAAGCTAATACTCCGAAAGAAGATTTTACACAAGGCCCTGTAGAGCGTGCGGATGCAGCGTCGGAAACTGTAGCACAAGACGGTACGGAATTACCGCGGGAAGATGGTTCTTCGGAATTTCAAGGATTTCCACCAATTGATGATCAAGAAATTGATTTAGGAGGAGAAGTGCCGTTTACATTTAATGGCAAAGAAGTTACAGAAAAAGAGTACAAAGCTCTTAACGAAGCTATTCCTGAAGAAGAAAAGGACGCTGGCACAACCTTTGATCCGTGGGTATCTGATCCTATAGAAAGGAACGGAATAGAGGAAGAGCTAAGGGAAGTGCAAAACACTTTAAGTAATACTTTTTCAGCAAGCCCGGATTATAAAGAGTTAGCTAAAAGAGAAGCCCAACTACAAGCAAGGCTGCAGGAGTCTGAAACGGAACGTATGTTTGCAATCGAGCAGATGCCCGCCGGTAGTGACAAAGAGGTAGCGGAAGCAGGCCTTAGCCCGGAGCAAAAAGAAGTGTACACTGCTATGAAAAAAGTAGTAGAGGATACAAACAGCTATAGTGTAGCAACTGAAAAGGGCATTTTAAAAGATGTTCCTATGCTGGCTATGGCTTCTAGAATGGTAAATGAGTCCTTTGGTTTTTCTAAAGATACTCAGCCAGACCAAGTTTTAAAATACGATCAAGCCGTTTATAGCGAAGTGGCTAAAATTATATCTGAAGATAAAGTACTAAAAGGTAGGCTAAATTACAACACAGCAACGTTAGAGGTAAAAGAAAATCTATTAAAAGAAGCTCGCGTAAACGCATACAAAAAAGCGTCTAAAGATAACGCATATCAAGCAACTAACCTAAATGAAAACCTTGTTAAGGATTCAAACGACGCTACTCAGCAAATAGCCAAGCTAAACGCACAAATAAAAAAAATAAAGGGCACAAAGTCAAACAGAGAGCTAGATCAATCTGAAATTGATCAGATAAATATATTAGGTAAACAGATAAACAGCATAATAGCTGGATTTGATAGAAGGCAAACAGAGGCTGAGACACAATTTGAAAAGCTAAAAACAGACCAAACTACATTAGCTGGAGCGTATAAAATAGATTTAGCTGCCAATACAATAGGCAATGCTTTTAAGAAAAGCGATATAATAGAGGACTACAAAAAGGAAAGTAGCGCTGAGCTAGGTGGGTTTGCTAAAGGATTAAATTCTTTTTTACAAAGCACTTTTCAGTTAGCGGTGGAGGGCGAAATTGGATTGCCTACTGTTGCAATGGCAAAAATGGGATCTTTTGGCCAAGGGCTAATAGAAGGAGATACTGAGAAGTACAATGTATACGATGCGTTTTTTGATACTGTAAAAAACAACATGTCTTACGACCAGCTAGGCGTTGAAGCCAGTACCGTATTTGAAAATGGTAAAAGTTTTTGGGAACAAGATGGCTCGGAAATATTTGCTTTAGCTGGAGATGGAGTTGGATTTACTTTGCAGCTAATGAGAAAAGCAAAGCAGGGTCAGGTAGATAATTACTACAAGGCAATAGGCGATGTAACCAGCAAGACTAATAAATTTAAAAAAATATTATCAAAAGATAACATAGAATTTATTACGGCAAAAGCAACAGTAGAAGCTGTTACCATGAGCAACTACGCTAATGCTTTGGATGCTGGAATGGATAAAAACACGGCTACAATATATTCTGCGCAACAGTCTTTAATGACTGCAGCTATCCAAATGATTTACCCAGACATCAAAATGATAACACCCAGCAAATCAATACTTACATCTATAAGTAAGTTGCCTGGAAATCTTCAAAACGCAGCTATAAAAAAAGCGGTATTTGGGGGCGGAGCAAAGCTACTAGGAGGCGTAAGCATGGAGTACCTGGAGGAATTAACTGAAAGCATTGGGGAAAGAGCACTAAACGGTGCATTTGCTATCGCTAACAGTGAATTTTTAGGGGATCAATGGTGGGTTGAAAATAAAAAGATACTCTTAAGTACCATGTTAATAAGTGGTCCTTTAAGTGGGGTAGGAGCAACTCAGACAGCGATCAACACTTATGACAATTTTACAAACGTAGCTGAGTGGCAAATGAATATTGCTTTAGGTACTTTGCATGAACAAAAAAGGGCTATGCTAAAAGAGCAAAAAAAGCCTGGGAGTGGAATAAAAGCAGAGGATATAGCTAAAATAGATGAGGCTATAAGTTTTGCTAATAAAATGACTACTGCATTAAAAAATTCTCCTGCTAATGTATCTGGCGCAGAACTACAGTTGTTGATTGAGAAACAAGAGCTAGTGGAAAAAAACAAGGATCTAGACCCAGCCTTTAGAGAAGATAACGATGCCGCCATAAAAATTCTAGACGAGAAAATAAAGGCCGCCAACAAAACCGGTAAAGCGGCTAAGTTTGTGGAAGAGGCAGCTACTAAGGATGTTGAAACAGCTCAAAAAATAAACAAAGCTTTAGATCTTGGCTCTGAGCTGGAGGCCTACGATACTCAACAAGAAATTGACGACCGCATAGAACAACTTAAAGTTGATGGAGCTGAGGATACCGATATAGATAAGACTGCATACGGGGTTATAATTGCAATGAAAGACGGTAGTGATGTTATACTGGTAAACAAAGCAGCGGCTATAAAAGATGGTAGAATAAATACAGCAGCTCACGAGTTATTACATAGGTATTTAAAAAATACATTAAAGAACGACACTGGAAACACTGCTGCAGTTGGTAAATCTTTAAACGAGTATTATAAAAGCTTAGGGATGGACTCCAATGGTGAGTTTGAAGCCAGAAGAGCGCAAGCTGCCAGAGATTTTGGAGAAAACTCAAACAACTATAACGAAGAGCTAATCACTATGCTTAGTGAAGCTATGCTTGACGGGAAAGTAAAATCCAATCAGGGGAACATCGGCAAATTAATAGACGGAGTTAAAAGGCTTTTAAGCGTAAACAAAGATATTACTTTAGATGATGGTAAAAGCGTATTTGATTTCGTAAAAGAATACAACAGATCAATAAAGAAGGGTAAAGCCAGTAAGAAGATTCAAAAAGGGGCGGCTGGAATAAAAGGTAAACTTATAAAAGACGAAGGAACAAAGGCTACCAAAACAAATAAATCATCGTCAAGACTACAAGAAAGGTTTGACAAAGCGGAAGAGGCTTTAGACGATGCCGAAGATTTATACAACCTAGACCAGTATGACCCTTCATTAAAGAAAGCCGTAGAAGACGCTCAAAAAGAATACGATTTAGCAGAGGCCGCTTTAGATGCTGGAGTGGCTCCTGTTGCAGAAAGCACTACAGCAAGCCCAGCTGTTGAGCCCGTAAAAAAAGAAAAGATAGTACGACCTAAAGCCGACAAAAGCAAAAGAAAGTACTCTTTAGATAAGGAAGTAAAAAAAGAGCTTGAACCTAAGATTGCCAAGGTAAGAGAGGCTAATAGAGCGCAAAGAGCTGCGGAAAAGAAATTAAACGAAGAAGCGATAGCGGCTATCAATGCTATCGACGACAAAGTTGAAAGCAGATCCGATAGAGAAAAAAGAATAATAGCGCTTAGAGCTAAACCGTTAACCATACGAAAAGAAGATGAAATAACTAAACTTGAAGCGGAGTTGGTTAAAGAACTAGCCGTGCCTATAAGTAAAGCAACAAACTTACTTACTAGAGTATTTTACGATAGAATATCTGAAAATGCAAAGAAAGCAGTAAGTAAAGATGATTTTAAAGCTTCAGTAAAAGCAGAGATAACAAACTACACTCTTAATGAATTTAAGCCCGTAACTGTCAATAGAGAAGGAGAAACAGTTTTTAATGATATCGAGGATATCATATTCCAAAGGGGTTATTTCCGTATGAGAGACAAAGCGGAACGCGAGGGAGTTGTAAGCAAGGCTTCAGGTATTTCTAAAGGGGCTGACGCTTTAACTAATATAGCAGCAGAAGGTACGTCTTCCGACAACTTTGATGAAAATAGTAATGATTACGTTGCATTCCGTGAAAAAAGAAAAGTATCTTCGCTCCTAACAAGCAGTGAAAGGTATAACCTTACTAAAGAAAAGGTACAGGAGTTTTGGAATGAAAACGAGGGGGTAACTAAGTTCGAGAGCTTCAAAGGGGTACCTAACCTTATAAATGATATTTTAGCAGAAATGTTCGGCGTTAGAGAAGGGACCTTGAGTGCTAGATCGGGTAACCTTAACGATACCGATTTTAGGAACGCTATAGAGGCTTTTACTAAAGAGCAAGCTGTTTATACTATAAAAGAAAACGGGATCATAAGAGAGGAGCGCGTTGCTTTAGAAGATGTGTCTGAGTTCCAAAGCAAGCTAAGCGAAAAGAGGGCTGAAGATAAGTCGTTTAGTTTCAAAAGAGAATTAAACGAGACCATGGCGGAAGGCTTTCTTAAGTTCTTGCCATTATCCAGCGCGCCGCAATATAAGTACGAAAGCGGTAGAAAAGGTAGGTATTCTGGAAAATCAACTGGATTGCCTAAAAACTTGATGGCATTAGCTTATCAAAGAGAAGGAAGAGAAACCAAAGGTGTTGGTAACGAAGCCCGCTCGCAAAAAGAAAATCTTACAATAGAAGATGTTCTTGAAGCAATTGGAGCAGGCGTAGATCCAGAAGGTAACATAACTAAAAAAATGTCGGTCACTGGTAGAGATAGAGAAGGCCAGACTATGCTGGGAATTATTAAGTTGTTCGGTAGAATGACCACCAATGAGCTTAGTAGGACTGAAACAGCTTTGGACCCAATGACAAAGGAAGATCTTGCAGCGGGTAAAAATCCTAACATGTACTCCTCCGTTATTGACCCTATGTACACCGCTATGAACGGCTCCGTTGATATTGAAATTTTCAGAGGTGAAAACTTTAAAACTAAAGCACTGACTCCAGAAAAATTGAATTTACCATACGAGTTTATGGTAGATGAGCAGATTCGCCTTAAGCGTAAACTGACCGGATTAGAGGCTTCTAATATTGTTCAAAAGTACGCAACTGAGGCATTTGGTACTAGGCCAGGAAGAGTGTATAAAAAACTGTTTCGCCAATTATATGAGGCACACGACTCCGAAGGTTATAGCAAGATCAAGGCAGAAATAGAGGTTATGAAAGATATGCAATTTGCTTTTGGGCAAGCCTTTTTGTACACTGTTAAAGACGAAGCTATTAATTTTGAGTGGAGCAAAGTAGAAGCGCTTAAAAAGCCAGGGGTTTCAAAAGAAACTAAAATACAGGTTATTAAGGATTATATTAATAGATGGAACCGAGCGGGAAGAGACTTGGATTATAGCGCTGGGTTTCCGTTTTTGAAGGCAACAAACAATACTCGTGTTTTTGAAGAAATTAGCAAAGCAAGCGGATTATCTACTGATCAAATGAATAAGCTAGGATTTACACTAGCTAAATCAATAGGGGGACACACCATAAACTTTACTGAAAAAACAAAAAAAGGAGCCGTTTCAAAGCCTTTAGGGCTTACGGTGAACTCCGATCAAGTAAAAAAAGGGCTTAATAGCAAAAATTCTGCGGATAATAACGCAGCGGCAGTTAACGTAAATAAAAATAGTAAAATAGCAAGAAAAGAATTTTACGAAATTATTGACGCTTTTCTTGACGCAGGAGATATAAAGGGGGCATATAGTGCGTTGGCATTAATGAACGTTAGTCCAAGCGGAATAGCAAGGCAATTGGCTCCAATGGGAAGAAACTTTAAAATAAATGCAGATGATGTTACGGTATTAGACCATAACCCCAGCATGAGCTATGTTAATTTAAAGTTAGCTAGCTATATCAAAAATAGAGACAAAGCTGCTTTAAATGCATATTTAGATAAAACTACTATAAATAATATATCTAAGACTATTGACAAACAGCTAAGAAAAGAAGGAAGCCTAGAGGAAGGCAGGTATAATGATTTAATAGATAATTATAAAGGAAAAGTAGCGATTGATGTAAATTACGGTGCAAAAAATAAGCAGTCCGCTAAGCTTAACAGCGAGAACCTGCCTAAAAACTTGCGAGTAGAGGGGCAAACTTTAGAGCAGTCTTTAAAACAAGCGGAGGCATTTGATAAAGCTATAAACTTAGGTAATAGCCTTGACAGGCCGACCAGAGGCATTAGCGTTTGGGATTTTGACGATACATTGGCAACAACTAAAAGCAACGTGTTATACACAATGCCTGACGGAACTAAAGGTAAATTAGATGCATCCAGATTTGCGAAAGAAGGCGACACATTTTTAGCTAACGGTGCTGAATTTGATTTCAGTGAATTTAGCAAAGTGATGAGCGGCGCTAAAGGCCCATTCTTTAATAAGGCTGTAGATAGAAACAAGAAGTTTGGTAACCAAGATGTTTACATATTAACCGCTAGGCCGGCTAATAGCGCTAATGCTATACACGAATTCCTCAAGGGAATCGGCCTTGACATTCCTCTATCTAATATTACCGGACTTGCAAGCTCAGATCCACAAGCTAAGGCTAACTGGGTTGTAAGCAAATTTGCAGAAGGCTACAACGACTTTTACTTTGCAGACGATCACGTAGGTAACGTAGCTGCGGTAGGAGACGCACTTTCTAGGTTAGACGATGTGCGGAGCAAGGTTGAACTTGCTAAAGCAGTCAAGTACTCTAAAAAAATACGTAGAGAATACAGCACAATACTCGATAAGCTACGAGGCGGCGATGTAATAGAAGGTAACAAAGTGTTCTCAGCAGAACAGCAAATAGACGATGTATTTGACTGGGTTAAGAGTTTAGATATACCAGAAAAAAATCAAGCTAAATACAAAAAAGCTGCACTAAACTTTGTAGCAAAAAGCCCCACTAATTTTCCTGTTGACGCTGCAATTGTAGGTGAAGCTATAAGAATAGCCGAACTAAAAAAGCTAAACGTAATGGACTTTAGCAATCCTCGCGACATTATAGATAAATTTGCAGGAGAAGTTAAGGCTAAGCGATTAGACCCTAATAAAGAAAAGCAATTTTTTAATAAAAAATCTTTACCTGAGGGGGTAGAAACATTTCAAATAATGCCTACTCGTAGAGGGCAGCAGGCTGTTAGAAGAATATTGGATACTCATTGGGGAGAAAAAACCAACCCTTGGTGCGTAACAGTACAAAAAAACGCATACACCCCAGCAGAACAAAAAGAACGAAAAGAAAACCCACCTGGTATTCCTATTGGAACTACAGTTAAGGTTGCGTACGAAGCTATAGTGAATGCTGGGGTTGTGGAAGACTATATAACATTTGATAACCTAGGCAACCGAGTGGAGGACGTTATGTTTGATTTTATTGGCAATTTAAAGCCAGGATGGGTTGCGGGAAAAGCAGAATACGACAGCACAGATCCTAACGATCAATGGGTAATAGACAGGGAAAATGAACAAGACTTTAACGAAGAATTAGCTACAGCCAAAGCCGAAGGATACACTATAAGAGAGGGAAGCTATGATACTAGCCAGGATAATTTTTATGTTCAAATGGAGCGCAACAACGATCCCGAAGTAAACAGGGTTCAAAAATACGTTGCTTACTACAAAACTAAAGACCCAAACATGACTCAAAAGGAGTTTGATAACGGACCCGCTAAAGGGGGGACGGTTACAAACCCGGAAATAGAACCTACTGGCCCAATTGAATTAACTCCTCAGTCTTTTCGAATGTGGGAAAACTACGGCAAACCTATCAATCCAAATCAGTTGTTTGACATGGGTGTAATTAGCGCTACTGAATTTGCTAATGAAAATACCGTAGATGTAGTTGATGACGGTGGGTTTGAAATAGCATTTAAAGACGGTAAATTACTGGGCCTTAAAAACCTTGGAGGTAGCAAACAAAAGTGGTTTGACCGCATGGATCATGGTACAAAAGATTTAGCTTTAAAAGTGCCTAGAGACCCTAAGGGTAAAATCAATGGATCATCTACTATGATGAATACCGATTCAGGTAGAGTCTTTAGTAGAAATTATACGACTAAGTACTCTAAAAAACTTGAAGGAGATATTAACTTTTTAACAAATGAGTTGTCTACAAAGGGCGAGGCTTTACCTGGGCAAACACTAAACGCTGATCAACAGCCAAAAGCAGTTAAAGATGTTATTAATACTCTCGATGTTAAAAGTAAAACGCAACAAAGCCGTATAAGATACAGTAAAACTTTAGATCAGGAATTTAATAAGATAATAGAGCAGGAATCCGGTATAGAAGACTTTAAAGAATACAAGTCGGTTAAAGCGGCACTTAAAGGCAATGTTAAGAAATTTAGAATGAAATTCTTTATACCGCCATCAGCTGAAGATTTCTTAGGGTTATTGTATACTACATTGCCTAAAGGAAAACAAGGGGAAGCAGCTTTAGCGTTTTACACGGAACACTTATTGCAACCGTATGCGAGAGCTATAAATGGATTGCGAAAAGGTAGAATCGCTATGGCTAAAGACTACAAAGCTGTAAAGAAACAACTTGGTATTGTGCCTAAAGAACTTAAAAAGACTTTTAAGTACGAAGACGAGAACGGGAAAATGAAGGAAAGTTTGTTTAGCAAAGAGATGGCTATTAGAGTATACGTATGGGACGCTCAAGGAATAGAGGTTGAAGGCTTATCCAATGTTGATTTGCCAATACTAGTAAATTACGTTAATGCTAACCCGAATTTAAAAGCTTTTGGCGATCAACTACTGGCTCTTAATAAAGGTAAAAAATCAGCTACTCCCAATAAAAACTGGCCAGCTGGTACTATAACATCGGATTTACTTAACGATCTTAACACTGAAGGAAGAAAAGGGTTATTAGAATTATGGCAACAAAATGTTGATGTTATATTTTCTAGTAAGAACATGAGCAAGCTAGAGGCCGCATACGGCGAGAATTACGTGGTAGCTGTCAAAGATGCTTTAAGAAGAATGAAGTCGGGTAGAAATACCGTACCTACGCCTAACACAGTCACAGATACGTTTGTTAGATGGTTAAACGGAGCTGTTGGTAACATAATGTTTCTTAACAGAAGATCTGCTGTATTACAGCTTATATCTTTCACTAACTTCATAAACTTTGAAGGGAACAATCTTTACCAGGCAAGTAAAGCGTTCGCTAACCAACCACAGTATTGGAAGGATTGGATATATTTAATGAACTCTGACTACCTAGTAGACAGACGAGATGGATTAAGAATTAACGTAAATGAAGCAGATATTGCAACCACAGCTAAAGAAGGCGGTTTTCAAGGTGTATTAGCTAAGATTTTAAAAGCAGGATTCTTGCCAACAAAAATGGCGGATAGTGCGGCTATTGCAACAGGGGGCGCTTCTTTTTACAGGAATAGAGTTAATTCCTTAATTAAAGACGGAATGGATCCAGTCGCTGCGGAAAAGCAAGCAATGGAAGATTTTATAGCCACTGCTGAAGTATCTCAGCAGTCGAGCGATCCAAGCAAGTCTTCTAAACAGCAAGCAGAGCCCATAGGGCGAATCATACTAGCTTTTGCTAACACCCCCTCTCAGTACGCTAGGATAATGAAAAGGTCTGCCCAGGATCTTTATAATGGCAGAGGAAAACCTGCTACTCACATATCTAGATTAGTTTACTACGGAGTTATACAAAATGCAGTCTTCAACTATCTACAGCAAGCAATGTTCGCGGCTATGTTCGGAGACGACGATGAATCCGACGAAGAAATGACGGAGGTTCAAGAAGCTAGTAACGACAAAAAATTGCTTAGTGTTGCTAATTCTATGACTGATGGTATTCTTAGAGGTATTGGTGTAGCAGGAGTAATATTTTCGGTATTAAAGAACTTAGGAATAAAAATTTATCAAAGAAGCGACAAGAAAAGAAACAAAAACTACAAGATGACTATTTATGAGGAATTGATAAAAATGTCTCCTCCGTTGTCTAGTAAGCTAACTAAGCTTGGTAAAGCAGGTAGCACAATAGAATGGGGACAGAAGGAAATTGAGTTTGACAAAATGTCACTTAAGCATCCGTATGTAACCGCTACAGCCAGTGCAATCGCAGGTGTTACATCTTTACCGGTTGATAGAGCAGTAGGAATGGCAATAGACGCTGCTGACGTTGCTAGCGCAGACACAGAAGCCTGGATGAAACCGTTAATAATAATGGGGTGGCCTAAATGGCAACTGGAATCTGAAGCAACTAAAGCTGCAACTAAAGAAGCGGAAAAAGAAAGATTTAAGGAGCTTGAGGAACAAAGGGACTTTGATAAGCTTAATCCTACCGATCAAAGAAGAGCTGTATTAAAAAAGCTAAGTAAAAAAGAACAGGAAGAAGTTCTATGGAACTCAGGCGCTTTAACTAGAAAACAAATTAGAAACCTTAAAACTGAAGCCAATAGAGTAGATAAAATCATGGCACTTAGAGATAAGAAGCAATTCGAGAAAGATATGGAATCTCTTAGCAAAGGCGGAGACATATTGCCTACACCAAAAGTTAAAAGACCTTCAATTAAAAGAAAAGATTCTTTAAAATAAACCCCCTAAAATGACTATATCAGATTTGAAAATTTATTTATTAAACATAGGCACGCTCGCGATATCAATGTCACAGATAGATATGATTCTTAAACTTACATTGCTAGCAGTAAGTATTGGATACACCATGCATAAGTGGTGGCTATTAACTAAAAACAAAAACAAAAAATGAAAAAATTTATAGCAAAACTAAAACACGAATGGAACTCGCTCTTATATTACTTGATGTTTAAGAACAGAACAAAATAGAATTACACAACAGGCAACCACACCTCGAAAATTCTATAATAAAAAAGCCGACGCAATTAAGTGTCGGCTTTTTTGATTTAATTAAGTGATCTCACATGCACCCCCTGCGCACGCTAACTCACCGGACAAATCGGTTTCATCATCGTCCTCTTCAATAGTGGCTACATTTACATTTTGTAATGTTGCCATTAGCTCTTCGTATTTTTCTTTGGTTATATCCTCAAAGGGGGCTTGAACATAAGTACCACCATTATAAGGCAATACAGATAAACCATTGTAAAATTCTTTGTTATCCCACATCCAATCGCCAATCATTTCCCACTCATCATCTCTGATACTAATGGTAGCTGATATATTATGTCGGTTAGCACCGTCTCTGTGTCCTGGAGCAACCCATTCTTGTGATACAGTTTTTATGCGTTCTAATAAATCAACCGGCGATTCTGTTCTAAGGATAGATCCATCGGGCGCTTTTTGCGGTATACTAATAACTCCTGTGTCATGAGGTCTGAAGTATTCGTCTTCTACTAACTCCGGATGATTCTCTATAAGAAACTTGTACATCGATTCATTCTTACCTACACGGATTCTACGTACATAGTAATCATTATGCCAAGCGTGAATACCTGATGAGGTTCCCAATGTTAAAGAGGTTGTACCCGCAGGTTTAACAGTTGTTGTTCTAGCGGAAGGATTAATACCTATTAGCTTTGCAACCCTATTGTTTTCTTTATTAACGATCTTAGCGGCTTTTTTCATGTCTAATTTTAGCACTGCACCAGATCCGATACCTGTCATAGAAACGCCAATTAAAGCATCCTTTTCTGTTGTCTCTTGCCAAATTCTTCTAAGATAATGAAAGCTCGTGTATGAGGCTTGTATTGTTC
>Ga0209198_1001100_pt1 | contig 21852 bp, 17 predicted proteins | sample COGITO_mtgs_1105_2_FD_184804 | JGI IMG/M metagenome (GOLD analysis project Ga0209198, IMG submission 184804) | Pelagic marine microbial communities from North Sea - COGITO_mtgs_110519 (SPAdes) (version 2) | ecosystem: Environmental > Aquatic > Marine > Epipelagic ...
ACAAGGTAACAATATGACGAGGTTTACCCTGCTCTTTCGTCCAAGCATCATAGGCATTAGCATCTACTGAACTTAACTCAATCGACATACCCAGCGCTTCTAGCTGCTCACTGACACGACCAAAAAGAATATTCTGATCCACCTGATGAGGTATCTCAACCAGCAAGCCAAGCGCTAAGTTATTATGAATAACCGCCTGCCCAATATCCAAAACATGTATAGCATGTTCAGCCAATAAGGTGGTGACTGATAAGGTAATACCAGGCTGGTCAGGACCAGCAATCTTTATTAGTGTTACATCACTCACATCATCAACCTGTTTTTTCCGCTGCTGGCAAAATCACTTGCCGCATTTATTAATTATTGAATTTCTTTTTAATGTTGATTGCAAAAAACGTTATGCTTTTACTTCAACAACAACAGCATCCACTTTTTGGAATCCACGCGGTAATTTATTACCACGACGCGCACGCTCACCAAAGTAATGCTCTAAATCGGAGAATTTCATTTTTAAATGACGCTTACCGGCATGAATGATTAATGCATCGGTTTTTTTCATTACCACCGCGGATAACATAAACTCTTCGCGTGAAGCTAATTTAGCACTAGGGATATTCATAATTTTATTTCCCTTACCGCGAGCCATTACAGGTAAGTCACTAATAGGGAAAATAAGCATACGGCCATCATTACTCACCGATATTAGTAATCCATCCTTAACATCATCGACCTTAGCGGGCGCCATTACTTGGCCGCCTTTTGGAATACTAATTAAATTTTTACCCGCTTTTTTATTCGCGTGCATATCACTTAAACGTGCAACAAATCCATAACCTGCATCTGTCGCTAATAAATAAAGATCATCGCCTGCGCCCATCATCAGACCTTCAAAAGTCGCACCCGATGGCGGACTAATGCTACCCGTTAACGGCTCACCCTGACCTCGCGCTGATGGCAAGGTTCTTGACGGCACAGAATAACTTCGGCCGGTAGAATCTAACAACACGGCCGACTGATTACTTTTTCCTTTAGCCGACAATTTATAATTATCGCCCGACTTATAACTTAATGACTCAGGGTCAATATCATGGCCCTTAGCGGCACGTATCCAACCTTTAGCCGATAACACAACCGTAATTGGATCGACTGTTGTAATGTCATCTTCTGTATAAGCGATTGATGCTTCGCGATCAACAATAGGAGATCGACGATCATCGCCATACTCTTCAATAACAGCTAACAGTTCTTTTTTCATTAACGTTTTCATGCGGGCATCTGAGCCTAACGTCTTTTCAATATCATCACGCTCGCGAGCGAGTTCTTCTTGCTCGCCTTTAATTTTCATTTCTTCAAGCCGAGCTAACTGACGTAAACGCGTATCAAGAATATAGTCCGCTTGAGCTTCGCTCAATTCGTACTTTTTCATCAATACTTTTTTCGGCTGATCTTCAGTACGAATAAGATGTATTACTTCGTCCAAATTAAGAAAAGCAATTAACAAACCATCTAATAAATGTAAGCGATTAAGGATTTTTTCTAAACGGTAATTCAGGCGTTTGCCAATCGTGGCCTTTCGATAAGACAACCACTCTTTAATAATACCGGCTAAATTCTTAACTTGTGGCCGCCCATCCGTGCCAATCATATTCATATTGACACGATAGTTGCGCTCAAGATCGGTAGAGGCAAACAAATGTGACATTAACGTATCAACATCGACTCGATTGGATTTAGGCACAATAACCAGACGCGTGGGATTTTCATGATCAGATTCATCACGCAAATCAACAACCATCGGTAATTTTTTAGCCTGCATCTGCGCCGCTATTTGCTCTAACACTTTAGCACCAGATACTTGGTGTGGTAGCGCGGTAACAATAATATCACCCTGCTCAGTATCGTAGATGGCGCGCATCTTCAAGCTGCCCTTACCGAGCTCATACATTTCCTGAATCGCTTCAGACGGCGTCACAATTTCAGCGTCAGTAGGGAAATCTGGTCCTTTAACAAAAGCAAACAAGTCACTGACTGTAGCCTTTGGTTTTTCTAGCATATGAATACAAGCAGAAACAACTTCGGTGAGATTATGTGGCGGTATATCCGTCGCCATACCCACCGCAATACCGGTGGTGCCATTGAGCAATATATTGGGTGCTCTCGCCGGCAGTAATACTGGCTCAAACAAGGTGCCATCAAAATTCGGCTGCCAATCAACCGTACCCTGCGAGGCCTCAGTCATTAGTACATCGGCATAGGGCGTTAGTTTCGATTCGGTATAACGCATGGCGGCGAAAGATTTAGGATCATCTGCCGAGCCCCAGTTACCCTGGCCATCAATTAACGGATAGCGATAACTAAACGGCTGGGCCATCAACACCATAGCTTCATACACGGAGCTATCACCATGTGGGTGAAACTTACCAATAACATCGCCAACGGTTCGCGCCGATTTTTTGTATTTAGCCGATGCCTTGAGCCCCAGTTCTGACATCGCATAGACAATACGACGCTGTACAGGCTTCAGGCCATCACCAATATGCGGCAAGGCACGATTCGAGACGACATACATGGAGTAATCAAGATAAGCCTTTTCGGCATATTCTTTTATGGATTGTTGCTCAATGCCGAAATCATCGGCGGAATCAGGCAAATCTGTTGGTGTGTCGGTCATAGGCCGCGTAATCTCATTTCGCTTGCTGGTTATTCACTATACATGGGGCGATTATTTATCATTCTCATTATGCCCCATTCACCAAATATTGAATGGCATGTATTTCAGCCCTAAATTGTCGCAGATTAAGGCGGCATCCGCATCATTCATAAGCCGTTTTATGCTGGTAATTTGTGACTTCGACAAACCCACCTTTAAACTCTGCTTAGGCCGACCATCTAGCATGCTTAATTTACTTTCAACAAATCCCTTCTTCTTAGCTTATCGCTAGCGTGAGACAGTGAACAAATAGAAGTCTCAATGGTCTTAGATAAACGAATTGAGTGAACATTTTATTTATTCAATACAGCTGCAATAGATAGAGCTATGCAATACGCAATATATTAATAAATACTTCTTATACTATAAAGTACAATAGCTACTGGTGGATTAAAATAATAGGCTGGACATTTTCTTTTTTTACACTCAAACTCTTAATTAAATGAAAGGGAAAACCCTTAAAATGATACGATTATTTTTATGAAATAATCTCAACCATCAAAGGATTCGCATGCTTCGATATAGCACTAACGCCACAATAAAGTTGCGACAATTAAAGCTGCGACCGAATAAAGAACTCCTAGCGGCCCATATGGCCTCATAAAATCTAGCCAAAAAAGAATCAAAAATACAAACCGCAGTTATTTTTTCAAGCGAGAGTGATGTATGAAAAAAACGTTTGTCATTGATACCAATGTGTTATTACATGATCCTATGGCCGTACATGCTTTTAACGAGCATCAAGTCATTATCCCCATGACAGTTTTAGAAGAGCTGGATGCCATTAAAGATAGACATGATAAAGATGTCAGCCGCGAAGCACGCATTGCCATTAATGCCATCGATAGCATACTGGCTAACGCCTCTCCCAAACAAATCCAATCTGGGGTTGATATTCCCAGCACTCTAGAAACCAAAGGCACGCTGGCCATATTTCCCGACCAGCTAATTGAACATACGCAAAGCGTTCCACTTTTAAACAATCCTGTGCATCACTATAACGATGATCGCATTATCAATGTTGCTCTGCATCTGCAAGGGCAGGATAACAATACTGAAGTCTGCCTGGTTACCAAAGATATTAACATGCGCCTCAAAGCCAAAGGTTCTGGGCTAGAAAATGTCGAGGACTATAGGAAAGATAAAGTCGTTGAAGATATTTCATTAATGGCAACAGGTTATGAGCAGTACGAGGGTGACTTTTGGTCGCAAGTAGAGAATGTTGAATCAGTGCATAGTGGGCAAGGTAGCCAGGGCCATCATGGCACAGTCACCCATAAGCTCAATCGCAACTATACACCCGACGCCTACCCCAGCATGTTATTGTTTGATGAGAAAAAATTTGCCGGCTATGTCAGCGACATTAATGAGAATACGATTCATATAGAACATCTTGATCGTGATAAATTAATGCTGCAGAATTTATGGGGTTTGAAACCACGCAACTTTGAACAAGCCATGGCTTTTCATCTTATTCAACGTGATGAAATCGATATGATGGTCATGACCGGCCCTGCCGGCTCAGGAAAAACATTAATCGCACTTGCCTATGGCTTGCATGCCACCATGGAAGAAAAGCGTTTTGATAAAATTATCGTCGCCCGCTCCACTCCGCCTATGGCCGAAGATATTGGATTCTTACCCGGCACAGAAGAAGAAAAAATGGCACCCTGGCTAGCGGCCTTTGACGACAACCTTGAAGTGCTGCATGGCACTGACGAAAACGCTATGGGGACCATTGAATATATTAAAGAGCGCGCTAACATTCAGTTTAAATCACTGAATTTCATGCGCGGCCGATCATTCAATAACGCGTATATTATTATTGATGAAGCCCAAGGATTGACGCAATTTCAATTAAAATCGATTATTACTCGTGTAGGTAGCAACTCAAAAATTGTTGTACTCGGTAACTTAGCGCAAATTGATAATAAATATATTACACCGCTAACATCCGGGCTTACTTATCTAGTTGAGAAAAGTAAGCAGTTTGAACATGCTGCCATTATGCATGTTAATGGTGTTGAACGTAGTCGATTGGCCGCTTTTGCCGAAACCCATTTATAATTTATTCTAATCAACACTTTTATTTTTTTTAAAAAAATACCTTTAGGTAAAAAACATGTCAGTCCTCAAAAAAATATCGCATTTTTCTCAATGGATATTGTTATACACCTTGTTAGCGGCTTGCTCTGATAAATTATCGAACCCCTACCCCCCGGGAAGCTTCGATCATGCCGATCAAAAACTGCAAGCTTCACTAGACAAACAAGAAAATACTGAAACAGCAGAAGGTATTATTTTATTTGTTGGCGATGGTATGAGTATAGCTACCGTCACAGCCAGTAGAATTTATGCGGGGCAAAAAGCGGGACAGCTCGGAGAAGAATATCAACTCTCATTCGAAAAATTTCCCTATTCAGGATTATCTAAAACTTATAATACCAATCAGCAAACACCCGATTCCGCGGGCACCATGACTGCCATGATGACTGGCTCAAAAACTAAAGCCGGTGTAATCAGTGTCAACACTCTAGCTTCTCGCGCCGATCCAGAAAGCTGCAATGGCTATCACTTAAAAACCTTATTAGAAACTGCCGAAGATCAAGGCTGGGCTAGCGGCATTGTTACCACGACATCAATCACACACGCCACGCCCGCGGCAACTTATGCACATAGTCCAGAACGAAACTGGGAATCCGATAAAGATCTTTCCACTCAAGCGAAGAAAAAGGGCTGTCGCGATATTGCTAGCCAGCTAATTGAATTTGATTACGGCAACGGCATTGAAGTGATATTAGGTGGCGGTCGAAAACATTTTTTACCTGAAAGTGAAAAAGGTGAGCGTCAAGACGACCGTCATTTAATTCAAGAATGGTTAGCTAAAAATAAGCAATCGTCTTATGTTTCTTCTGCAGATGAACTTCTTAATTTTGATATAAAAAAGACAAAATACTTACTGGGCTTATTTTCAAAGTCACATTTAAATTATGAAGCTGACCGTGTGGCCAATAATATAGATGAACCTTCATTAACCACTATGGTTGAAACCGCCCTTCAACTACTACAAAAACATAAACGCTTTTTATTAATTGTTGAATCTGGCCGTATCGATCACGCTCATCATGCCGGCAATGCCTATCGCGCACTTGAAGAAACCATTGAATTTGATAAAGCAATTGCGCGCGCTAACGAGCTGATTGATACCAACAAAACATTAATGGTGGTAACCGCAGATCACTCTCACACAATGACAATCGCTGGCTACCCTACTCGCGGCAATCCAATTTTGGGGTTTGTTAAGGGTAACGATAATACAGGCAAGTCTAAAGACAATCTGAGCTTAGCCGCAGATAACCAACCCTATACAACCCTAAGCTATGCGAATGGCGCGGGACACGATAATCCAGAAGATGACGGCCAACATACACCGCTCAGCTATCGCACCTCGCCCCCAAAAGTAGGCCGGCATAGCACCGCCAATGATAATCCCCAAGCACCTAACTATCGTCAAGAAGCGAATGTCCCTTTTCAATCAGAAACCCATGCCGGTGATGATGTTGCCGTATATGCTCAAGGCCCATGGGCGCATTTATTAACCGGCGTTATGGAGCAGAATTATATTTATCATGTCATGAAACATGCGGGTGAGCTTTAATGATTTCGGTAAAAGATAAATGGGCTTTTATTACTGGTGCCAGTCGCGGCTTAGGCTATCTTTCTGCACTAGCGATGGCACAACAGGGATGTAATCTTATACTGCACAGTCGTAATGTTGCGCACTGCAATAAGGTTAAATCAGAAGCCGAAGCCTTAGGTGTTGAAGTTATATGTGTATCTGCAGAGCTGGCTAATCATAGCGAAGTGATAACTATGTTAGATACTATTGACGCTACAGAAAAGCCGATTGATATCGTTTTAAATAATGCAGGCATTCAAGTACCGTATCAAGCCGATTGCTGGGCCAGTCCGGTTGAAGATTTTGGATTAAGTTATTCCGTTAATCTAATCGCGATTACCACTATTTGCTATCGCTTAATTCCAAAAATGCTAGCGCGCGGTTTTGGTCGAGTAGTGAATACCACAAGTGGCATTCAGGATGATCCTCAGCAAGCCGCCTACTCTGCGAGTAAAGCAGCGCTAGATAAATTCACAGCCGACCTTGCAACGAAACTTGTTGGGACTAATGTTATTTTAAGCCTAACGGATCCGGGCTGGTGCAGAACCGATTTAGGTGGGCCTCATGCAGACAACTCAGCAGAGAGTGCATTACCGGGTGTAGTTGTGGGTGTATTTATAGATTCAACGTTAAGCAACTCTGATAGCGTTAATCACTGCCGATACTTTAGCGCTCAAGAATTTTCTGGCTTAACGCTTGAGCAAGCGGTAGAGAAAATATAACTTCTTTTTTTTAATTTCTAATCAAAAAAACGACTTTCTACAATTATAGAAAGCCGTTTTTTTATAAAGTTAATGGCATTAACTTAAAATGAAAAAGTGACACCAAGACCTAAAACATCAATATCGGTTTCATCTAACTCATGCATTTGGTACTCAAACTTTAGATTTACCGCTTCGCTTAATGAAACATAAGCGCCGATGCCATAAAATATATCTGTGCCATCTTCGCTTTCGGAACCTGAACCGATTTCAGGAACATTAGAATACGTTAAATCCGCATCCCAAGAATCTAAACCCAACTCAGCATAAACTCCAGCATTTTCTGAAATAGGCATACTGCCAATCACTGATAACTGAATAGCATCAGCTCCTATTTTAGCTGAGGAACCTCCACCCGAAACATTTATTTCACCAAAATCTTGAAAACCCAATTCAATAGAAAGGTTTTCATTTACACGATAACCGGCAGCAATAGCAAATGAAGTATCTGTATCATCAATACCCTCCACTCCTAAATCAATGTCCGCTCTTGTAAGATCAAGTGAACCATAAAAAGCGCCTTCAGCAAATACAGAAGAACTCATTAAAGTTGCAGCTGATGAAAGTAATATAATAGATAATTTTTTCATTCTCTTTCTCCATATAAATAAATATCAAGCTCCATATAAATTCGAGCAAGAAAATATTAACTCCGCCAAAATCAAATCTCAACAGGTCTAATTAACATTTTTTAAATGGAACCTAATACACTTTAGAAATAAGTTAGGTTAATTTGTAATTTCTATATTTTTAAAAATCAACACCCCTTTTCTCTCTTCGCACTCACTAACACTTATAAACGTTTTATGACTATCAAAACAATAGAAAAGATAAACCATAATTAATATTGTGATGCCGCTATGACAGGTGAATCTAAGCCTTTGATTGAGCGAGCGGGTTAGTTAGTTAGTTAGTTATACTTATTAGAATTAATAACACAATTCCTTAGCGTACTATTTAATAACGGGCACTCTATACGAAATTTTTACTCTGATCACTCATGTTATCTTTATATTCTCCTTAAACCTCCTGAACAGTTAGCTGAAAACCTAAGGCCTTGGCAATTTTTGCAACCGTTGAAAATGTTGGATTACCTTCTGGCGATAACGCTTTATACAAACCTTCACGTGTTATGCCGGTATCCCTCGCAAGCTGACTCATATTTTTAGCTCGCGCAACAACACCTAATGCATGCACGATAAAAGCAGGGTCGTCCCCCGCTTCTTCTATGCATGCCTCTATATATAATTTAACATCCTCATCCGTTTTTAAATGTTCAGCGGAATCCCAACGCGTTGTTTTAATCAATCTAGCTTTTTTATTCGATTTTGTTTTAATAGTCATAACTTATTCCTCCAACTGTTTTGCTATCTTTTTTGCTTTAGCAATATCCATTTGCTGTGTTTGCTTGTCGCCACCCGATAAAAGAATAACCAACACCGATTAGCGTTGAATAAAATAGACTCGATAACCTGAACCATAAAAAATACGTAACTCACTTACTCCCTCACCCACTGGACGCACATCGCCAAAGTAACCCATTTCAAGCCTGTCGATTCGCGCCAAAACACGCGCTTTTGCACGACGATCCTTAAGGCTAGCTAGCCATTTAACGAAAATGTCCGTTTTTCGAATTTCTATCATGTGTTAACTGTAGTTAACAACTATCAATATATCAACCACAGTTAACAGCTATCAATTTTTAAAATAAAAGGATAATGACGTAAAAAGGAGTACTGAAAGGGATTACGATATGAATAAAAAATTAAGTAGCTTCTAATTTATCTAACTTATGTCTCAAGCATAAAAGTCACAGGCCCATCATTCACTAACGACACTTGCATATCAGCAGCAAACTGTCCTGTTTCAATTTTTAGCGATGACTTTTTTAATTGCTCAACGCATCGCTCATAGTAATCATTAGCAATGGCAGGATCGGCCGCACGAGAAAAGCTAGGCCTCAAACCTTTGCCTGTGTCTGCCGCTAAGGTGAATTGTGAAACAACTAAGAGTTCGCCCTGAATATCTTGGACGCTTAAATTCATTTTATTATTGTCGTCACTAAACATGCGGTAGTTTAATAATTTATGCGCCATTTTCTCAATGGCCTCAGGTTTGTCATGACTCTCTACTGCAAGCAGCACCAACAAACCTTGTTCAATGCTGCCAATCAATTGCTGATTAACGACAACATTGGCGGAGCGCACCCGCTGTATAAGCGCTTTCATTACTAAGCCTTTGCAGGGCGCGCTGCGCGCTTGCGTTCATGCTCAAGTAAAAATTTCTTTCTTACTCGAATACTTTCAGGCGTTACTTCTACTAATTCATCATCTTCAATAAATTCTAACGCTTGTTCTAAGGTATAACGAATAGGCGGCGAAAGAACCGTCGCTTCATCGGTACCCGAGGCACGTACGTTAGTTAACTGCTTAGCTTTTGTTGGGTTAACCGTTAAGTCATTACCACGACTATGAATACCCACAACCTGCCCTTCGTAGACATCCATATTGGCGTCTGTCATTAAGCGACCGCGACCTTGTAAATTAAACAAGGCATAAGCTAATGTTTTACCTTTAACATTACTAATTAATACGCCATTAGTACGCGACTGCACTTCGCCCACTTTTACTTCGCCGTAATGATCAAAAATAGAGGTAAGAATACCTGAACCCGATGTCATGGTTAAAAATTCAGAACGGAAACCAATTAGGCCACGCGCAGGAATAATATAGTCAAGACGCACACGTCCTTTACCATCGGGAACCATATTTTTAAGGTCGCCTTTACGCACACCTAAGGCTTCCATTACTGAACCTTGATGCTGCTCTTCACAATCTACAACAACCGCTTCAAAGGGCTCTTCAATTTCGCCATCAACAATACGCTGAACTACTTCTGGTCGGCCCACGCTCATTTCAAAACCTTCACGACGCATGGTTTCAATTAATACTGACAAATGCAGCTCGCCACGACCCGACACAATAAATTTATCGGCCGACTCACCCGGCTCAACTTTTAATGCCACGTTATGTAAAAGCTCGCGATCAAGACGCTCTTTAATATTACGACTCGTGACATACTTACCTTCAAGGCCCGCAAACGGCGAATCGTTTACTTGGAACGTCATCGATACGGTTGGCTCATCAACGGTTAGCTGCGGTAATGCTTCAACGGTTTCTGGTGAACATAAAGTGTCTGAAATATTTAATGCATCAATGCCCGTAATACAAACAATATCGCCTGCTGTCGCTTCTTCAACGGGTACGCGTTCAACACCCATATTGCCTAAGATTTCTAACACACGGCCTGGACGCGTTTTATTTTCTGAATCAATAACAGTGACTGGCGTGTTACGTGCAATTTTTCCGCGTGTCACACGGCCCACACCTATAACACCAACATAGCTTGAGTAATCCAATGCACTGATTTGCATTTGGAAAGGACCTTCAGGGTCAACTTGTGGTGGGTTTACATTATCAAGTATCAACTGCAAGAGCGGCGTCATATCGTCGCTCATATTGTCTTCTTCTAAACCGGCAATGCCATTTAACGCCGAGGCGTAAATAACCGGAAAGTCTAATTGCTCATCCGTTGCACCTAAGCGATCAAATAAATCAAACACTTGATCCATAACCCAATCGGCACGTGCACCCGGTCGGTCAATTTTGTTAATAACAACAATCGGGTTCAAACCACGCGCAAATGCTTTTTGAGTCACAAAGCGTGTTTGAGGCATTGGGCCATCAACCGCATCTACGAGTAACAATACTGAATCTACCATCGACAATACGCGCTCAACCTCACCACCGAAATCGGCGTGACCAGGGGTATCGACAATATTAATGTGGTGATCTTTCCAATTAATCGCCGTGTTTTTAGCAGTAATGGTTATGCCGCGCTCTTTTTCTTGATCGTTAGAATCCATTATGCGCTCAGTACCTTGATCGCGACGATCTAAGGTGCCAGATTGCTCTAGCAATTTATCAACCAAAGTGGTCTTACCGTGGTCAACGTGAGCAATAATTGCGATATTGCGCAGTTGTTTTGTTTTTAGTTGATCTGTCACTTGGAACTCCATCGAATACAGGTAGCCTACTAAGGCTGAGAATTGAGCAGCGCGCGATTATACACAAGCAATTAGCACAATAAAGTGTAAAGAAGCCGCCACAAGGCAATATTCCCGCTAGTTAAGCCTGCGATAAGTCGCTAAAATTTCTCGCAAATTGGCTAAACGCGTTTTTTTTGAGTGGTACCGACGGCCAATAATCAGCAAGAGCTTCTGCAAGCCCTTGATAACTAACATATATCATCAAAAAAGAGCCTTTATGTCTGATTCAAAATCATCTTCGCATCCCATTTGGACTAACCGCTGGACTTATATACTCGCCACCACAGGCGCAGCCGTCGGTTTAGGTAATATCTGGAAGTTTCCTTATATTGCAGGTGAGAATGGCGGCGGGGCTTTTGTTCTTATGTATTTACTGTGCATCTTGCTTCTTGGCCTTCCTATTTTAATTGCCGAAGTGATGCTGGGTCGAAAAGGTCGTGCTAATCCTGTGCATGCCATGCTAGCTCAAGCAAAAAGCGCTGGTGTAAGTAAGGGCTGGTCATTTATCGGCATTATGGGTGTTGCCGCAGGCATCATGATATTGATGTATTACAGTGTTGTGGCTGGCTGGTCATTGGAATATGTTTTCCAAAGCGCCACTTCAAGTTATATGGGCAAAACACCTACCGATGTTGCTGCTGGCTTTGGCGTTTTTGCGCAAGACACTACTCGTCAACTGATTTGGCATACTCTATTTATTACTGTTACGGCTTGTATTGTCGGCTTAGGTGTCACTCGCGGCATTGGTAATGCAGTCAATATACTTATGCCGATTCTCTTTTTGCTGTTGTTAATGCTGCTTTGGTACGCCTACAAAAATGGCGAATTTATGCGCGGCCTTACCTTTATGTTTTCAGCCGACTTTAGCAAGTTAAGCAGTGAATCATTGCTCACAGCAATGGGTCATGCGTTTTTTACACTTAGCCTAGGCATGGGTACGATTATGGTTTATGGATCTTATATGCCAGAAAGTCAATCCATTCCAGGTGCATCGGTAACCGTTGCCTTTTTAGATACCTTAATCGCATTAATTGCGGGCATGGCTATTTTTCCATTGGTATTTGCTAGCGGACTGGCACCTGGCTCTGGCCCCGGTTTATTATTTGAAACACTGCCTATCGCTTTTTCTGATATGTGGGGCGGCGCGTTTTTTGGTACGGGCTTCTTTGTGCTGGTTTCCATTGCAGCATTAAGCTCGTCTATTTCATTAATAGAACCCGGCATTGCTTGGTTAGAAAAACTAGGTATAACGCGTATAGCCGCAACCGTGGGCCTAGCCTTTTTATGTTGGATTGGTGGTGTTGCTAGCATCTTCTCTAGCGAAGTGTTTGATATACTCGACTTCATAACTGCCAACATCATGTTGCCGTTAGGCGGGCTATTAATTGCTGTATTTGTAGGCTGGAGGCTAGGTTACACCCGAGTTCGCAAAGAAGTTACTGGCGTAAACAATGGCCTATTTAATATTTGGTTTGTCATTCTGCGCTTTGTAACGCCTATTGGCGTTATCGTTGTATTCTACGAAAGCATTAAAGGATTGTTTGGAGCTTAGATATATTGACCTAAGCTCATTAGCGGCTTTAGGTCAAAACACCCAAAGACTATTCAGCCGCGCGGCAGCAATCTAACCAAGATTGTAAGCTGCGCGATTGGAATTTTTTCTTATGCGTCACAAAATAAAAATGCCGACTCATATCTTTATCTGTCACGGCTAACGGTACTAAACTGCCTCGCTTAAACGCATCAGATAAAGTAATACCCGATAGACAACCAATACCCAAACCTGCTTCCACTGCGCGCTTAATGGCCTCCGTGTGCTCCAACTCCAAATGCACGGTTAAATCATTTAACAATCCTTGCATGGCTCTATCAAAGGTTTGACGTGTGCCCGAACCTTGCTCGCGTAAAATCCATTGCGCCGCGACTAAATGCGCATCCGTTAATTGCTCAAGTTGGGCAAAGGGATGATCGGGCGCACAAAAAACCACAAGCTCATCGGCTCGCCACGGCTCCACTAATAAATCGGGATGAGAATACTCACCTTCAATTAAACCGATATCCAAATCAAAATTTAATACCTCTTCGGCAATATGCGCAGTGTTGGCAACGTGTAAGCGAATATCCACCGCAGGATACTCTTCTTTAAAGCGTGCAATAATCGGAATGGCAACATAGTTGCCAATGGTCAGCGTAGCGCCAACACTTAAACTGCCCGCGGCTTCGCGCTGCTCTAATGCGGCCTCCACTTCTAACGCTTCGCTCATTAGCGATTCGGCCATTGGCCTAATAGTATGACCGTGCGCATTGAGCTGTAGTCGCTTACCCACCCGATCAAACAACTGCGCATCATATCGCTGCTCAAGATCCCGTAACGCACCACTGGCCGCCGATTGCGACATCGATAAGCTGTCGGCCGCTCGGCTAATATTTTGATAATGCGCCGTCGCTAAGAACACTTGTAACTGGCGTAAAGTAAATCTCATTTTCTATTACTCACCTTAATGGTTATAGACAAAAGCTATTAATAATCGGTAAAGCCGATATATTATATCTTTATATCCCGTTATGCCTATAGATAAAAACACCGTACTATCACCTCAATTGAGTTAATAAGCCCCGAGGAAACGCCTATGTCAAACCTAATGACCGAAACAGTAACCGCCGTCCATCACTGGAATGACACACTATTTAGCTTTAAAACAACGCGCGATCCGGGCTTTCGCTTTAAGAATGGTCATTTCGTTATGCTAGGTCTTCCGCAGGATGGAAAGCCTTTAATGAGAGCTTATAGCATAGCGAGCGCTAACTACGAGGATGAATTAGAGTTCTTTAGCATTAAAGTAGAAGACGGTCCGCTAACTTCGAAGCTACAGCATTTAAAGATTGGCGATGAGCTCCTAGTCAGCAAAAAGCCAACCGGCACACTCATTACCGATCAAATGCTACCGGGCAAAAATTTATACTTAATTGGTACCGGCACTGGCTTAGCGCCGTTTATGAGCATTATCAAAGATTATGAAATCTATGAGCAATTCGACAATGTGATTCTCACCCACGGTGTGCGTTTCACTAATGAGTTGGCCTACAGTGATTACATAGAGAATGAATTACCTGAGCATGAATATTTCGGCGAGATGGTCAAAGATAAGCTGCATTACTATCCGGCAGTAACGCGTGAGGAATTTCGCAATACCGGCAGACTCACCGATTTAATGACCAGCGGAAAATTATTTGCCGATCTTGGCTTACCTTTACCCAATCCAAGAGATGATCGCTTTATGCTTTGTGGTAGCCCCAGCATGTTAAAAGATATGTGTGCTATTTTGGATGAGCGAGGCTTTTCTGAAGTCCGTAATGGTAAGCAAGGGCATTATGTTATTGAGCGTGCGTTTGTTGAGAGTTAAGAGTTGGGAGTTGGGAGTTAGGAATAGAGAATTAAGCGCTAATGACTCAGATCGGCACCGAGTATTGATGCAAACTCATGCGGTTGTTTATAGCGCTTAATTTGTTCAAAAAACGGTGTCGCTTCTGGGTAATGCATTTGCAGGTAAAACAACCATTGCTTAACGCGGTTACCCAAAAAGCGTAATGGATAAGCATCCTTAGTATCGTAGTAAAAGCGATTCAACAAATTCAGTATGTCACTCCAAACCAATGGCTGATAATCATTTTGATTATTATGCGCCTTAATTTGTAGGGCCAAATCGGGACAAGCCACTAAACCACGCCCCAGCATAAAATCATCACAGCCACTTTCTGCCTTACACTGTTGCCAGTCTTTTATATTCCAGATTTCGCCATTAGCGACAACAGGAATATTAATAGCGTCGACAATCTCGGCAATACACTTCCAATACGCCGGCGGCTTATAACCATCAGCTTTTGAGCGCGCATGAACACAGAGCTCATTCGCACCGGCATCCGTAATCGCATGAGCGTTTTCGAGATACAAATTGCGCTCTTCAAAACCTAAACGAATTTTTGCAGTCACTGGGGTTTGATTCGGCACCGCTGCACGAACGCTGCTCACAATATCGCTAACCAATGTAGGGCTTTTTAATAACACAGCGCCGCCCTTACTGTTGTTAACGGTTTTAGCCGGACAGCCAAAATTTAAATCAATCGCCGACGCACCTAAGGCCGCAGCTATTACCGCGCTCTCTGCTAAGGTTTCAGGATTACTGCCCAACAACTGAACACGCACAGGCGTTCCGTTAGGCGAAGTACTAAGGCCTGTACGATTAAGCTCAGGGCAATCGCGTAATAGCGCTTTTTCAGAAATAGGTAAATCATTAACGCGCATAAACTCACTCACGCAAATATCGACACCGCCGATATCGCTATAAATGGTGCGGAAGTGGTGATCGATTACACCTTCCATCGGAGCTAAAAAAATACGCATGATATGACTGTATAAGTTAATTAAACGTTAGCCTAAGCTGTTATTACTAAAAACCTAGGCTAACACAAAACAGTCATTAACTAATGGAGTTTTAGTCGCAGTCCTACGCTAGCACCAAAACCTAAGGTCTGATAACCCAATACTTCTTCGTACTGATCATCTAACACATTGTCTAAGCGAATATAAAAATTCAACTGCTCAGTGGCACTGTAATTAGCGTTTAGATTCAGCAAAGTATATTTATCAAGGCTAACGGTTTTTGGCGCATCAGGCCACGGCGGAAAAAATACATCTGTCTGACCACCACTGTATTGAAGGTTAGCATTAAGCTGTAATTTATCGGCAGCCTGCCAAGCCATGGTTAAACTAGCACTATGGCGAGGGCGCCGGGTTTCATCAATATCTTGGCCGCTATTGCTATCAAACTCTACGGCATCGATATACGTATACGCTGCATCAATCGATAAACGATGACTCAAGGTTGATAAAACACTTAGCTCAACACCTTGGCGCTGACTACGACCTTCTTTATTGACTGCTGTAGAATTCCCTCCGCCAGCAGGCGCAAAACCATTAATCTCATTTTCAAGTTCTGCATTAAACACGGTAGCACCAAGATTAATATCACCATCCAGCAAGGCATGATCAATACCTAACTCCCAACTGGTAGACTCTTCAGGAATTAAATGAGGATTACCGACAAAGAACCCAAAGATAGCAAAGCGCTCGGTAAAGGTTGGGTTTTTAATTGCCGTACCCCATGCACCGCGTAAACGGGTTTGTTCAGAAGTTTGGTAGCTGGCTTCGAATCGTAGTGTTTCAGCACTATCAAACTCTGAGTTATCGTCATAGCGACCACTGGCTGCCAAAGTCAAACTATCAGTGACGTCAATACGGTATTCTAATGCCACACTATCCGTAGTGCGCGTTAAATCTTGACCCGCATTTTCACCGCTAAAATATGGACCTGTTTGATTAAATCGTTCATCTTCATGCTCAAGTAATAATGATGCGCGCTGTGCACTATCATCCCAAAATAAAGAACCGACATATTGAAATTGATCCTTAGTAGCCGATGAGCTATTGCCTAATACACCGTCGGCAAAGTTATCGTTATTGTTTTCTGTCTGAGCAATCACAAGCTTATGTTTTAATCGACCATTGGCAGCATCGTAAAAGCCCTGCAAGCCGATGGTTGAATTACGAAATTCAGAAACTCTATTCCGATCCTCAATAAAACCATCAAAATCTGAGTCGTCGTCAAATGCACTCTTACCATCATTTTGACGCGCAACAAAAGACCATCGGACCTCATCATTAACCTGCCAACCAGCCGTTAGATTAACACTGGTATTTTTATGGCCATCTTTTTCATTACCAGAACGAGAAATGTTTTCACCGTCAGAGACTAAGTGCGAAGCACCTAAGCGCATATCAAACTGCTGGCTTTTATGTCCAACACTAAAACCGTTTTTACGTGTTTTCCAACTGCCCGCTTCGGAATAAACGCTCGCAGCTAATAATTGATGCGCACGACGAGTAATAATATTTACCACTCCCGCAACGGCATCACTCCCATACATCGCACTTTGCGGTCCACGAATTACTTCAATGCGCTCAATATCACTGGCAGCTAAAGTACCCCAGTTAAGTTCATCACTTTGCGATGGATCATTAGCCTCAACCCCATCAATAAGCACTAGCAAATGATTCGCCTCAGAACCGCGCACACGAATCTGCGTGGCCGAACCTAATACACCGCTACGACTCACCGCAAGGCCTGGCACATCACGTAATAAATCACTCACGGATAACGCCGCACGATTTTTTATTTGCTCGCTATTAATTATGGTTACCGCGTTTGCGGATTGGGAAATAGCAATAGGAATATGCGAAGCGCCAACAACAATCTCTTCCATTAACGAATTGGATTGCGCTTGCAAATTTAATGGAACAGTTAATAACAGCAATACAGCTGTAAAATTTATCGTTTTCATTTTAGCTCTCTTACACTCACACCCGAGCGTATAAAGTGAATAAAAACGGGGCGTAAAAGAGCGAATAAACAGGAGCTGTTAATAATTAATTATCAACAACCAACCATCGATCAGCACAAGACCACACCCCGTGGTTTGTCTGCGTAGCGATAGGCTGGTCTCCGGACTCATAAGTGAGCTATTGCTTTTATTCGTATATAACAGCTGCTCTATTTGGCTACCTTCCCATGTAAAACTTACACAGTGGCATAACCTGCCAAACATTCTTATTTACCGTTGCGGGGGCAGTGTCGGGATAGCTTTACGACCAGGCTCTGGCCTAACGCACCGACTTCCCATTTCATCTTTTTTAAATAATTGCCAATTAAAAAAGAACCTATTGCCGAAGCAAGAGCCGATAATTTATTCTTCGATACGATTTATGTCAAACAGGAATACTAGAGGATAATAGCTAAAACTTTTTTCTTTAATTGGTGTCACGCTACGTAAGCGCTAACTTTTTTTAGCGCTTACGTAGCGCCGGTAATATAATACCTAACAAACATGAAGCTACAATTAATGTTGCACCCGACAATTTAGCTGCTGTCATTGGCTCATCAAGAAAGAAGTAACTCAACGCCATGGCAATAGGAATATACAAATAATAAAAAGCACTGACTAAGATGGAAGGAAGCTCAGTTGATACTTTTACCCACAATGTATGCGCTATTAATGTCGACACCACACCTAAAATAATTAGCAGCTGCCAATCATTGATGCTCAGCTGCCAATCTATTTGTGGCCAAAAAAATAAAAAGAACAGCCCAGCAAAGCTGAACTGCCCCCAGCTGCGTACCGTCGTTGAAAGATGATTAACCCTTTGATGCAAAAAAGGTAGTAAGGCATAGAGCAAGCCGCTAAACACACCGACAAGAAAAGCCTGTGTCACTTGATTCGCCATATCGGCTGAAGGGACAACAATAATACAGCCGCAAAAACATAGCAGTACCGCAAACACATCACTGAACTTTGGCCGCTGCGCACTGATCAGCCAGTTAATCCAAACCAGATGAATACCATAGGTGGTTAATGACAGCGCACCCAACGAGGGGGTGGAGTTTTTAATGGCGTAAAAGTAAGTCCACCAATGCAAACCAAAAATCATGCCTATAAGCAGCAAATAAAACCAATCTTTGCTCGTCAGTTCTATAAAACTTTTATGCCATAGTAATAATGGTGTTAATACTACGCAGGCAATACCAACGCGAACCAAACCAATAGTGACTTCGTTCGCGGCAACGGAACTGACCAACACCGGCACCAACGCCATGGTGGCAACCGATATCAGTGCGGTAACAATTAATTGAGGGCTTATAGTCTTCATCGCGTCCGAAGACTACAGACTCAATTTGTGATTAGCAAGGCTGGCCCTCAGGCAGTCATAATCGTAAAAAAGTAATTTTATCCATTGAGCTAATAACTGAGTAGCTTTATGATTGCCTCACCATTTAGAGGTACCTGTGCTTAACATACTGCATAAAACCATAAGCCCCCGCCATCTGCGCCTAAGCCTTCTTGCTTGGATGCTGGTGTTTGTCTGTGGCCAAACACTCGCGGCTAATCATTTGCACCTTGATAGCCATGCCAGTGATGAAGTATGTGCTGTTTGTATTCACGCGCAAGATCACACTATTATTGATAATGGTAGTACTCACTCCACGGTCAGCACTGCCTATTATATTGAATTAAATTTTTATCCATCTATAAATCAAACGTCAGCACCCTCCTCTTATTTTAGTCGCGCACCACCTCAATCCTAACGATTTCTTATAGCTACTTACCCTGTTTGCTCTAGCAAACACTTTTATCTATCGTTAGGAGAATTAATAATGTGTAAAGCATTACTAAAATCGTTTTTGCCCATCAGTTTATCGCTAACTACAGCTGTCATGACTCCAATAGCAATAGCTGCAGAGCCCTTAATAGAAAACATTGTTGTTGTCGCTCACCCTTTATCAGGCGAGAGCTTATCGCAAGCCGTTGATATTCTTGAAGGTCTTGAATTGGAACGCAAAGCGACCACTAATATCGGCGCGACCCTAGCTAAACAGCCAGGCATTCACTCAGCACCATTTGGCAACGCTGTTGGCCGTCCTATTATTCATGGCCTTGGTGGTGCGCGCATAAAAATTATGGAAGATCGTATCGACACCTTAGATGTCTCTGTGACTAGTGGTGATCATGCAGTGAGTATCGAGCCTTTTATTGCTGAGCGTATTGAAGTGCTTAAAGGCGCTGGCACATTACTCTATGGCTCAGGTGCGATAGGCGGTGTTGTTGATATACATACAGGCCGTATTCCACATCATATACCGCAAAAATCAATTTCTGGTGGTGTAGAAACACGCTTTAATGATAACGATGAAGCCAATACCACATCAATAAAACTCAATGGCGGGAAAAATAGTTTTGCATGGCATCTTGATGCCACGCGAAAAGATAGCGATGACTATAAGATTACAGGCGATGCCGAATCAGCGCGACTGCATGCATTAGAGGAAGCTGAAGGCGGAGCTGATACCGATGAACATGAAGAGCATGAAGGTGATACTTTACCCGGTAGCGCTTTTAAATTTGAATCAGCCGCATTCGGTGGTTCTTATATAAAAGACTGGGGCTTTATTGGTTTGTCTGTTAGTGATACCGATGCCACTTATGGATTGCCTGGACATACCGAGCATCATGAAGAACCCATTAGCGTTATCGATGATCCTGCTGAAGAACATGACGAAGAGACGCCCACATTAATCTTAAAGCAAACGCGTACTGATTTTGAACTTGGCCTCGAAGATCCATTTGAATCTGTTAGCAGCATTAATGTAAGAGTGGGTGTTAACGATTACGAACATCAAGAGATCGAACCTGATGGTGAAGTGGCCACGCGATTTTCAAATCAAGCATGGGAGTCACGCGCCGAATTAATATTTGATACCAATGAATGGACTAGTGTACTTGGTGTTCAGTACAGTCAACGTGACTTCTCTGCACTCGGTGAAGAAGCTTTTATTCAACCTGTGGATACTACTGAGAGCGGCTTGTTTTGGTTAACTGAGCGTTCACTATCCCGCTTTGATTTAGAAGCCGGATTACGTATAGGCAAAACCAAGCACAAGCCTAGCGCGGCGGCTAACAAAGACTTTTCAAACTATAGCGCTTCATTGGGCGCTATCATTCCCCTATCGGATGTGTGGCAGCTCAATATCATTGCCGACTATTCATCACGCGCACCCGTCGCTGAAGAGCTTTATGCTGATGGGCCACATTTAACAACCAATAGTTACGAGCAAGGAAATGCGTCATTAGATAGCGAGACATCGATTAATTTATCTGCGACATTGCAGTATCAAGATGAGCGTTGGTCTGGTTCGATAACAACGTATCAGACGCAATTTTCTGATTTTATTTACCAGCAAGCCACAGGTGGAGAGTTAGACGAATTAGCTGTTTTTGCTTACCAACAAAACGATGCTCGTTTTTTTGGTGCAGACGTTGAGTTGGCGGCGAATATTATTAAGCAATCGGATAACACTGTTACCTTAAAAGCATTGTTTGATTTTGTTAATGCTGAGGTTGATGTGACTGGTAATCAGCACTTACCTAGAACGCCACCCATGCGTTACGGTTTGGGCATTGAAGCGCAGTGGGGACGTTTTAGCGGAGCTATTGATTATCTACGCGTTGATGAGCAGCTTGATGTGGCTGATCTAGAATTAGCGACAGACGCTTACAATGATTTGACTGCTTACGCCGAAATTAAACAGCCATTATCCAATGGGCTTTTATTGACTGGGTTTTTGCAGGGTAAAAATTTAACTAACGATGAGCAGCGAGTGCATACGTCTTTTATTAAGGACTTGGCGCCAGCGCCAGCACGAACGATTGAAGTGGGTTTTCGATTGGTTTTTTAGGCTTATTGAACGATCTTTTAAAATCGTTGTGGCCGGATAGATATTTAGCCCTTTGATTTGATTTTTTATGAACGCCTTGTATTTTATATAAGGCGTTTTTTTATGTTTGTTTGAATTTTGGATTCAAGGTCGTCGGGGGGTGGCCCGACAGCCAGTCACTTTTTGTATTCGCTTCGCTCACCCTACGGGACGCCCTTCAGGCGCGCAGCAAACTACGCTGTCTGCAGCAAAAAAAGTAACCAAAAATG
>Ga0209198_1001103_pt1 | contig 21791 bp, 23 predicted proteins | sample COGITO_mtgs_1105_2_FD_184804 | JGI IMG/M metagenome (GOLD analysis project Ga0209198, IMG submission 184804) | Pelagic marine microbial communities from North Sea - COGITO_mtgs_110519 (SPAdes) (version 2) | ecosystem: Environmental > Aquatic > Marine > Epipelagic ...
TTAATAATGTCTTCTTTTCTATATAACCTAGAGGCTGACTCCATAGCTCTACAGAAGGGACGCATTTTTTTTCCGTTACTACTTTTGCCGTGCTTCTTTGAGCCTTGTACATAAGCGTAACGAACTTTCACAAACTTGTTATCTTGTTTGCTATCCTTTGCTCTATTGTCTGCAGGTGCAAAACTAAGGGCCACGTTTAAAGTAGCATTTAACATAGCTTCAAAGTCTTCGCCTTCTGTCTCCCCTTCGTCTATACGTGCATCAATACACACCCAATCTTCAGGCATAACTTCGCCTACCTTATTTAGGTATAACAAAGTCTCGGCTTGTTGCTCTTCAAACGTACACATTAATCTCTAGTTTTTAGGTAAGCACTCATAGCTACTTCAATAGCTGAGCTTAAGTTTTGGTCTACTTTATTATCCTTCTCGTCTTTGTCTTCTACCTTAGCTACCTTCTTATCTTCTACTTCATAACCCTCTTCTATCTCCTCTTGGTCTTCTTCTGTAAACTCAACAGGTTGCGATGTAATAAAGTATAACTCAGGTACTTCTCCATTAAGCTCTAAGACCTCTTCTAACGCGTCTAAAATTTCGTCTTGAAAGTTACGTATAACTGTAGAGTTAAATAGCTGAGAAGCTACCATAATCTCATCTGAGTTACTTGCAAGGCCATTACCTCCGTCTTTAATTCCTAATAGCATAGGGCTAGTTACTCTGTGGCCCACTAGAATTTTGTGCATTGCCTCATTTGCTAAATACTCATAGTGAGCAGGTGCGTCATTTAAAGAAATGTCTTCTACCGTTGCTTTGCTGTCTGAATTCTCATTAAAAGCTACAATTACCTTTTGACCTTTAGAACCTGTAAGCTTCTGCTTAACGTCATTAGAGATAGCTGAACGCTCTGTAGCCGAAGGTACTCCGTTGTTGAAGTTAATAACCTTTGTGCCGCTAAATGAGTTCTTAGCCTCATTAAGTAAGTAGTCAGAGATTTCATTCTCAAGCTCACAATAAGGTAAAGCACCGCTATATCCTACAGGACTGAAATATGAGTAACCTGAGATATATGGTTTTAATATAAACAATTCAATAGCCTCTTTTGAGTTGCCGAATGTAGGTATCTTTTTAAGTGTATCTGAAGGTCTTTTGTCTACCCAATTAGGATGGTAGTAATAGTTTTCTATAACTCCCTCAGCGTTCATTTTCTCAGGTCTTAAAGTGTGTATAGGAAAATGCTTAATACCTACTACTTTTCTATTGTTCCCTGCTTTATTATATATAACCTGCATAGCTGCCATTCCTAGCATCTTACGCTCTAGTATAACCTTTTTTAAGTCTCTGTGATTAATTAGCTTTCTTAGCTCCTTAACTTGTGCGCTATCCTTCTCTAGACCATCGATACAAAGCCCTTGGCCGTAGATTAAGTCAGAAATAGACTTTATAGCTGCGTTGTTAGTTGCACTCTGTAAGTATTGCTGTATAAGAAAATTGAAGTAATCGTTATCTTCTCCATAGGCTACGTAGTCCTTTAGCTTGTCTTCAATAGCCTTAGGCATTTCATAAGCGCTTAAATTGGTTATAGTATAGTTCATTAGTCTAATATTGTATAGTTAGTTGCTGTGGTTTTTTTAATATATTGGCCTTCGTTAACAGATAGGTTATTTAGGTCTTTGCTTGTTGTTTGAAACTTACCTCTGTAAACCACTCTATCATTGTCTGCCGTGTCTACGCCTGTTATATTGTATTGAGTCTCATCTTCAAGCCCTGCTAAGTCTAACGCTACAGATAGGTCAATTAATTGATAGTACCCGTTGTCTATTAAGTTAGCCTCAAAGTCATCTACTCTAGTGTCTGAGCCGTCTTGAAACACCCTAAACTCTATTGCGTTGTTTGTTAAATCTCCGTTATAGTTAAGATTCAATTTAAGCGTTTGGTTAGGTTGTGTTATGTCAATGTAATTCATTTGTAAAGCCTTTATTTAAAAACACTTTAATCTAGATAATGACACAAAAAAAAGAGCCACCCGTTAGGATAGCTCTCTTATAGTATTCAAATGTAGTTATTAGATACCTACAGTTACTGCGAAATCTGTTGCGATTACTCCTGTATACTGCTTAGCGAAACCTTTCTCCATTGCTGCGAAAGTAAGTTCGTATCCTGATTTGTCCCCTAAACTAGCTCCCGTAGAAACTGTAGCGTTCATTTCAGAGCCAAACTCTTCTCCCATTAACCATACAGTCCCGTTGTTATCCTCAATAAGGATTTGCGGACGTCCGTAAGCTAATAGCTTTACTTCTTTATGAGTAGTTGCGTCTTGCTTCTTTAAAGAAACCGTAAGCGTCTGCTCAGCGAAAGTAGTTCCATTGTCTCTACTAGATGTTAATGATTGGTCAAAGGTAGATGTACCTCTTAGGTCGTATTTGAAAGCGTCAGGTGTAGTTGCTGCGATTCCTGTAACCGTTTCGTCAGAAATAGTTAAGTCTCCCATAGCACCGAAGTTTACGAAATAGATGGCGTTCAAACCTCCTACTGCGTCCTTACATCCTTCTAAACGTCCTGCTGTTATATTGCAAGCCATAATTTTTGTGTATTTAAGTTATTGATATTGAGTTAATTAAGAGCCCCTAATTAAAGAGGCCCTTTAGATAGTCTGTTATTAAGACTGAGTAGTAAGTACTAATTCAGACCCGATAGCGTATTGTACCGCTGCAGAATAACGCATTACAACTCTCACGTTTTGAGACCCGTCGATATCTGCTAAGTCAATAAGCTTAACTAAGTTTTGGTCATTTTGAAGACCGCAACCGAACATTAGATTGTCCTTTTCTCCTGCTACCATTTGGCCGCTTGAAAGTCCGTTAGCTACGAATAACTTAACTCCTTCAAAGTCCATTGCAGTCTGTCCTACGTGGTAAAGGTCTTTATAACCTAAAGCTGCTTGAGCTCTTACGTAAGAACGTGCATCTGCTTGAGAGATGTAAATTGCTAGTCCTTCGTTACCATATACAGTCTCAGGGATTGCGTCTACTACTTCTCCTAAACGAGAGATAATGTTAGCTGCAGTTGTTGCTCCTGTGAAAGCTACGTCGTTAACGTCAGCGTCAGCCGTCATTAAGTTTACTAATCCGTCAAATTTACCTGCTCCTGTTCCGTTCCAAATGTTGTTCTCTACGTTAGCCGCTACTTTACCCGCTACGTGTCCGATTAGGTAGTTAGCGAAAGACTTAGGTAGTTCGTCAAAAGAAGAGAATCCTTGCTCAATTGAAAGCCAATCCGACTCAAAATCTTTTTTACAAAGTTCCAAGTTTACTTGAAAATCTTTTACTTCTAAGTAACGCTCAGTTAGTGTAACTGAAGATGTTGCTGTGAAATCACAAGATGCGTCTGCTACGATATCTCCTACCGCGAGCTTTTGCATTACTTGCTTGAATTTGATGTTCGGCTTTACTGTGATTCCGCCTTTGTCGATTGTAGGTGCGCTTAATAAAGCTGCAGCTATAAATCCTTGTGCTTTTTCCCCTGCATATGAGGTCGTGATACTAGTTGTTGTTGCCATTGTTTAAATGAATTTTAATTGTTAATTTTAGTTATTATTAATGTACTTGAATACTCTCTCTTGGATTGTAGCTCCTTTTCTGCCTACTCCTTTAGCTGTTGTCTTCACTTCCTTCTCAGGGCTGTGAGTTAACGCCTTAGTCTCAGGCTCAGGCACTACAGGTGTTTCTACCTCTTCTACTTTCATAGCGTCTGCTAGAATCTTTTTAAGGTCAGCTAATTGACTTTCTAGAGCTTGTACTCTGTCGTCTTTCGGCTCTTCTTTTACCTCTTCTTTTGGCTCTACCTCGGTCTCAGTCTGTGGTTCTGCCTTTGGCTCTTCTACTTCTGCTTTAACCTCTTCTACTACCTCAGCGATTGGCTCTTCTATTAGTTCTTTTGTTGGCTCTACCGCTTCAGGTTGTGGAGTTGGTTGTACTTCAGTTGTTTCTTGTGGCTGTGCTGCTATGTTTAGAGCTTCAGCGATTTTTTGTAACGTGTCTTTTGCGTTTAACATAATGTGATTTAAGGGTTTATACTTTATTTAAAAACACTTTTTATGTCAATTTGATTTTTAAGACTACAAAAGCTTATGTTTAGGGTTACTAGGTGTTACTTCGTAGCTTTTCCAACCATAAGGCGAAGCGTCTAGGTCTCGCCATAGTACGTCTAAAGCATACCCTGTAGATAACACAGGAGCTGTTATTTCAACTCCTTCGCTATCGTATGTGCCTTCTGTCATTACAAACTTATTAAGCTTTATAAAGGCCGCGTTCACGTCCTCTAATTTAGCTATCTTTTCTTCAGCCTGTTCTTTGTCGTTAAATTCGTATCTTAAGTATATCATATTATATTGTTGTTAGGCATTCAAGCTCTGCGTCCGTGAGAGCTGTGTCGAATGTGATTACTGATTTTACTTTGCCTTTGAATTTATTAGATGTTCCGTTACCATCTGTAAATTGCAAAGTGTTTAATCCAATAGGTGTATTACCTGCTGTGTCCGTAAACTCTAAAACTCCGTTAATATAGAACTTAAATTCATTTAACTTATACGAGATGGCTACTTTTATAAATTCTGTTGCATCTGCAAGAGTAATCGTTTTACTTAAAGATGTTGAGCCTCCTGACTTCACAGACGCTGTAAAACTATTAGTTGTGTTCCTGTAAACAAAACCTACAATGTCAGATGAACTACCATTACTTAAAGATATAACTTCAAAGCTCGTAGTGTTTGCCAACGCTGCCATTTCTGCATATAACACCCCTTCAGTTGAATTGAAAGTAGTTACGTCTCCTGCTCCTGTTATTACATCGGCTAACCTTGTGGCAATAGCTCCTGAAGTTGGAATGTAGCTAGTAGCGTAGTCTTGGTCATTTGTAGCATTTGCACCCCAAATAATTAGCTCGCTTAAAGTTCCACTACCTCTAAAATCTACTGCGTAGAAGTTCTCTTCTCCTGTAGTGTTAGACGTGTTTAAGTCAAACCTTTTCCATTGCTCCGTTATAGTAAATAAGTTGTTTGTATTTGAATTGTGTGTTAATAATTGTACAGTACCTGTACCGCTTACAGTTTTTGCGTATATACTCCTCGTTGTAGTTGTCAGCAATGATAAAGGCTGAAAAATGCTGCCATTAGTTCCGCTAATTTTATAAGCTGTACTATTTCCGTCAGGTGCTAAATATCCACTTTCAATAACTGTGTCTCCTGTTTTAGCCCAAACAGCATTGCTAAAATCCTCAGAGAGAGTCACTAGTTGTGTTGTCTGTGGCTCTAGTAAAATACTAGCTGTGCCATCTGTGTAGTCTATTCTAGGGATATTAGTTGCTACATCTTCAATTAACCCTTCAGCGTTAACTCTCGTAGCCGATGAGCTACGTACTACGTCAAAGTCTGCTACTGAGCCTCCTTTTATACTATGTAATACCCCGTTGCTGTGAGCTGTAGGGGTTGTTATGATTGTTGCTTTATCTAGTAAACTCATTTTAACATTTTTCTAAGTTAATTAATATGTTTTGTGTAGCTTCTCTGTTCTCGAAGGTAGTCGCTCTAGCTTCTAGGGCCGTTAATAAAGGTATAATAGTATCTGAGATATTAACTACCGTAGAGTCTGTATTATCAGGAAACAAAGCGTCAGATTCGTTAACTCCCGTAATAGGCCTTTCAACTATACCTGTATTGTTAACTACTGAGGTGGATTCAGCATCTAGCCAAAGCTCAGATTCATTTGAGCCTGTGATTGCTCTTTCTACAATACCCGTGTTAGTTGCTGTTGACTCTCTGTTAACTAGCATTTCTTTTACTGAGATGTTTGTAATAGAGAAGCTTTCTGTAGTCAAACCTCTAAACCTTAAGATAGTACCTCCATCTCCATTGAAGTATATTGTATAGGATTTATTGCTTTCAATAGTAGATGTTTTTATAAAAGTAGCACCACTGTAAACGTCAAACCTATGATTAGTTGTAAAATCTCCAATATCAAAAGTTACTTTATACGTTTTACCACCTTGCCAATTAAAACTTTGTATTAAAGTGCCACTTCCTGAATTGTCGTAAATAGCTTTGTTATTTCCAATACTAAACTGACTACCTAAAGTCCAATCCGTAGAGCCATTAGAAAAATCTCCATTTAAAATCTCTTCGTCTCCTAAAGGGTGCACAAAGTTAGCATCGTGTACTCCCACTATAGAGCGCTCTACAATACCTGTGTTAGTTGTTACACTAGTTGCTTCACTATCTAAAAATAAGTCAGACTCATTAACTCCTACTATTGTTCTCTCTACTATTCCTGTGTTTATTACTGCCATTGTTTAATCTTCTTTTAGCCAATCTGACTCGTTAATAAATTCTAAAGCCCTCTCGGTGTCTATTTCTGTTATGTTTAAAGTAGAGTTGCTAATTAAGAAAACAGATTCATTTGTGAATACAAGCTCGTTTCCGTTATTAGTATTGGTGTATATAGATATGATATTACCTACAAACATCTGACTAGTTGACAATCTGCTAGTTAAGTTACTAGACGCATTGTTAGTTACGTCACTTATTTGATTACCTCCGTATAAGCTACCAAAGCCTTGGACACCTTGCCTATACCATTCTCTACCTACTTTTGGATATTTTGCTTTTATGTACATTATCTTTATTTAAAAACATTATTTTAACTCTATTAAACCCCCCTAATTAAAGAGGGGCTTTTTAGTTATTAAGGTGTATCAGTTACTAAATCAGTGTTGCTGAAGTTGTACCCTGTTAAATTCGCGTTACCTTCTATATCAGTTATAGTAGTTACACTAGTTTCAATCTCATAGTAGTTAGCAGGGGCTGTAGTTAACGAACTCAAGTTCTGAGTAGCACCACTATTGTATATAGTAGAAACGTTTGCAGTTTGGTCTGTGTCCCAAATAGCCACCTGATTAATTATACCGCCAAAGTAGTTGTTATGTACATTAGAAGCTCTACCAATTCTAAAGATATTATCAGAAGGATTTGCACCACTTATAGCACCATCATAACCATAATTACTAGCTACACCTACAGGAGTCTTAAGTACACCATCGATGTATATGTTAAACCTACTATAATAGTCTGTAGATAGATTAGAGTCAACTCCTGTTGTACCTCCGTCAAATGTAATCATTACGTGCTGCCAAGTGTTAGCCACAAAAGAATTACCTGCTACTAATATGATGTTGTTATATACCGTACCATAGTTCAATACTAAGCTAGTGCCACCTGATTGCTTTACCGTAATAGCCCCACCATTATAATCGTCTCCTGCTCCGTAAACTAATAAGGTTTGATTAGATGTGTTGTTATTAGGCTTAACCCACATTGATATAGTCCACGCGTTGCCGTCTCCATTAGTAGCTCTCTCTAAAGCTGTTAAGTTAACAGGGTTACCTTGTAGCCAATTACTTGAGCCATTTAAGTTTAAAGACTTAGAGTTAGTATAAGCCACCTGTGCAACCGTTACCGTAACAGTAAACTCAATAGTACCACCAATAGCATTACCTGCCTTACAGTTAACCACAATAGTGTCTGCTGCCGTTCCTAAGTAAGCAGGGGCTGTACCGCTAAGTACTCCACTGTTTTGGTTTAAAGTCATCCAACTAGGAGCGTCTAACTCAGCAAATTGATTCACTATATTATCACTAGATACAATCTGAAAGTTTAAAACCTCCCCCTCTGTTACTGAGGCAGTTTGGTCAGCCACTACAGGAGCGAAGTTTACATCAGGCTGTGAGCCTTGCCCAATAGTTTGCTTAGATATGACAGGTATTGAGTAATAAGCTCTATTACCTCTTACACCATAGTACAAATGTACTGAGCTACCTATTGTTGGGTTACTCTTAGCAGTTGCCACTGTCTCATTGTTATCTTCAGAGTATATGCTTAACGTACCATCATCATTAAATCTCATAGAAAACATTCCTTGAATTGTGCTAGCTCCACCTTCTCTGTGTCCTACTACACCTGCTCCATTATCAAAATAGTTTGTATTACTAGTATTTACATTCCAATCTCCTGTACCACCAAACTCAAAACTTAAAGCCTCATTTGTTTCATACTTAAATTCATTATCTAATTGCTCTTCTGCTGTAGACACTCCACTCGATGCTGCAGTATAATTAGTACCAAAGAAATCTCCTTGACCTACCTCATCAAGCATAAACATTAGCTTCTCTCCCTTCTCAATAGAAATAGCACTCTTTAAGACTGTGTGGTCTAAGATACCATTAATGATACCTGCCTCAGTGTTTGCGAAATCGTGTACAATATCCCAAATGTAATCTACATTATTGATAATACCATTAGGTAATACACCATTAGCCCAAGTGTGCATTTGCATATTAAAAGAAGTAACAGCTAAAGCTATTGTTGTTTTAGCCACTGCCACTTCGTTAGTGCCGCTATAATCTATAAGAGTTAAATGTCCGTCATTGCCAAACCTAATACCCATTGCGTCTCCGTTAGAGACAACGTATTTAGAGCCTGAGTTGGTAGTTAATAAAGCACTATTTGAGCCTGCTATAAATCCACCTGCGTAAGTAAAGCTAGTTCCCCAATTTGAAGCAGTTACACTACCGCCGTTATAGGCTGTAGCTACTTCTGCTCCGTCCCAAATACCCATAATTAAGTTAGCCCCTCCATTTGATTGGAAATTCCATTTATACTCAGCTCCTCGCTCTAAAGCTTGGCCAAAGTAAAAAGGCAATTGTTGGTTAATTGTGGAGTCATTTGTTGACGTTCCTACAGCATCGTTAGCATTAGCTCCATAAGAGATATACCAACCGTTATTACTTGCTAATCCACTACTACCATTAATCATATTAGAAGCATCAATAGTTATCTGTGTAGCGTCATCTAATACGAGCACTAAGTCAGTACCTATAACAGAGCCACTTACTACAGGATTACCTGAGCTACTTGAGCCACCTAGTGTAGAGGCGTCAACAGTAACTGTAGAGCCGTCACTCATTGTTAAGATTATATCAGTACCACTCACAGCACCACTTGAAACAGTTGTATTTTCGTCAAGTCCTAAAGAAGTAACATCAATAGTAACTACACTAGCGTCTGCCATTGTAAGGGTTAAATCTGAGCCACTTAGTGAGCCACTAGACACGAAGTTATTTGCATCTACTCCTAAAGTTGTTACGTCAACCGTGTAAGATACCCCGTCATTAAGCCCTAGTGTTAAATCATTACCACTCAAGGTAAAAGAATCTACAAAAGTGTCAGCTGAAGCGAATCCTGCTGTATTGGTAAAGATAGCGTTTAATTGAACTACAGCTTGGTTAAGTACTGAGTTTACAAAAACACCGTCAATACTTACAGCGTTAACAGGTAAGCTCTCAGCAATTACTTTAGCACCGCCTTTAGTTTTAATCTTAATTGTAGTACCTTCTGCAATCGCTTCTAAGGTGTTTACTGCGTGTGGTTGTAGCAAACTGTCAGCTCCTAGGCTTAAGTCTCTTAGGAGTATCGTAGAGCCTGTTGAGTCAAGTCCAAAGTCCATAGCCTGATAATGTACGTATGGGCTAATAAGTTCTAAATCTCTGTCTTCAAAGAATCTGTTTAAAACCGTTGTAGCGTATCTAGTAGGTGTAGCGTCTCCTTCACACACTTGAAGTACACCATCGTTAACCTCTTGGTTATTCACTGTAGATACTTTGTAAACTGTAGCTTTCAATGTAGTACCTGCTTCAATATCTAAAGGATGGTCAAAATACCACGTAATATCTTCGTTAACCGCTAGGCCGTCGTGCTCTAGGTATTGTATATATACAGATATATCGTTTACAACAATTTCATACTTAAGTGTTTGCGTTGCCGCTACAACCTCAGCTACTCTAGTTGTAATACCTACACCTGATATATTGAATGGAAAAAAGTTGTCTCCATCATATCCAATTGCAGTATCATTTACAGGGCTACCACCTAAAGGTATTTCTTGATAGTCTCCGAATACTCTCATCTTTGGTGTAGACGTTCCTGCTCCTGCGACTTGATTCTCAGGTAGTGATTGGTCAAATACTTCGCCCATTACAGGGTACTGATTGCCTTTAGTAGCTAAATCTTCATAGTAAAGGTTACTATTACCTGAAGCCATTTTGTACTTACCACCAATATAGAAACCGTGCTTTTTTACCTCAATATTTTTATTAGCTTCTAGCCTGTCTGTTATAGGATTGTACTCAAAGTACTCTGTAACTATAGGCTTTTTAATTTGCACTAAGACGTAAGCTATAACAGCGTCTCTGTCCATTCCTAGGTCAGCTACTAAGTTTTGGCCCGCTTTATTTTGTATACGGTTAATATTTAACCTACCAAAGAATACTCTGTAATTAGTATCACTACCTCTTTTAAATACCGTATTTGATTTAATACGTATTCTATCAGATAGCGTAGGGTGTGCTTCTACCTCTAAGGAGCCTATCTCTTTATTACGAACTCTTGAGCCATCAAATTGAACTTTACCACTCTTAAGGTCAGAGTATATTTTTACTTTATTTGCCATTTTTTTTTGTTTTTAGAATTGAATAAATAATGCCATCTCATTCATTAAGATAGTCCCCGTTACATCTGACTTTACTTGAAATCTAATTTTACCCGCGTCCCCTACTCCGTTGGTGTTAATAGTGTCTCCTACAAAGAACTGAACACTTACAAGGTGTGGGTACTCTTCGTCAGCTCCTGACTCCATAGATAAACCTGCTGCGTTAATAGGGAAATCTTCTGAAGGTGTAGCACCTGAATGTCTCTCTAGGAAAATTCTAGAATCCAAACGTCCACCATCTTCGTCAGGTATAAAAGTTAGTGAAGCTCTAAGCGTTGCTGCCGACTCTTCAACTAAACCTTCTAATAAAAAAACTATAGGGTCTCCTACAGCTCCTGTTCCTGAAAAACCGTTAGGTGTTGCGTCTTTTTGCGCATCTACTCTCTTATCAGATACTCCGTTGGGGTGTATAGTCATTACAACCTCCTGCCAAACATCTACGTCTTCTATTAGTATCTCGTTAGACGTTGCTACTCCGTCAAAGTAAACAGCTGACAAAAGGCCTATATATCCCTGTATTCTGTCTGTTATAACCTCACTTGAAGTAAAGTTAGTTGTTGCTGAGTTATTGTTATTTGTTGTCGACTCTGTGTTATCGGGAAACAAATGTGACCCGTCATTTACCCCTGTAATGTCTCTAATTGGCATATTGTTGTTTTATATATTAATAATTGTTTTATATGTTATGACTTTGCTTGTATTACTATCCAATTACTGCCATCACTCCAAACAGTCACACCTCCATAGGGTTTGTTTAGTGCATAAAAAGCAGTTCCGTCTATTGTCTGAGGACTAGGGGCTAGTACGTGTACTTTGTCGTTAGCGCTTACCGTCCCGTCATTAATTACCCTTATAGCTCTGTAAGGGTGTTCGGTTGCATCGGGTAGCGTTAACTCATACGTCCCTGACCCTCCTGACCACGTTATATATATATCTGCGTTATGTACTGAATACGTTGACGCACCTGTAGGTGTAGCTGTTATTAAAAAAGGGGCTGCTCCTGTTGGGGGGTTTGTTAATACCCTTACCCAATCAGTACCAATCCACATCATATCTGCCCCTAAGGTAGTGTCCCATACTATACAGCCCTTCTCGTGGCTTTGCATATCCCAAGACGCTATAACCTCGCTATTTGCGTGGTCAGGTCTTACAGTTAATACTACGTTTGTTATTGTGCTCATTTTGTTAATAATTTTCTTTCACAAATTCTCTTATCATATCCAAAGTTTTGTCTAAAACTTGGTCACTGAAGTCCATTTCTGAAGACTCTCTCCTTAGTACATTTGCGAACTTACCCTCTATACTAAAGCCGAAAACCTTGTTGTCTTTCACGTAGTTGTCCCATACGTCTTTGTCGTCAACTTTCATTGACACCATCCACGTACCTGCGGGTACTTCTAAGCCGTACTTTTTAGATTTGTCAAACTCAGGGTCCTCTACTATCCACGATTCAAATACAGTCATATTATCTAAGACCTCAGCGTGTTCTAGAGTAGCGTTGTTTTGATTGTTATTTCTAAAGAAGGCCTCAGCCGTTTTAGCTATAGTCTCCTTTGAAAAATACACGTAGTACTCTTCGTCTCCATCTTTTCTGTAGATAGGTTTGTTTGGGATTAACGCAGCTCCCATAAGTATCTGCTTATCCTTGTTAACCTCAGCCAATAAGACAGGTTTTTGGTCTCCCAAAGCAATAAAATCTGAGGCTATCGCAGGGTTTTCTACTATCGATATAGCGTTTACACCTGATAAAAACAGGTCATTCTCATCTAATAATAATTCGTAAAGTTTCATATTTTATTTATTTTTTTTTGTTACCAACCGTCAGAGCCATTTACACCCATTGTGTGCCATTGGGCCTCGTATAACCTAGCGTAATTCTTATCTTCAAAAGTCCTTAGCACAACTGCCCCCTCTACGTTTTTTCCTTTCCTACTGTGGTCTTTCATTCTATGGTTAAACATTTTAGTGTACCCCACATAATGCTCGTTAGGCATATAGTAAACGCTATAGTATCCGTCATTTCTTTTATTATGAATTTTAGAGGCTCTTAATTTTCTAGCATCTCTCTTCTCTTTACTTTCGTTCCTATAATTTTCTTTCCTGTATGCCTTGTAGGCCTCTCTCTCTTCTGCGGTAAAGTCTTTTCTGTAGGTTTTTATATTTCTCATAATTTACCTTTATTTAAAAACAATATTTTATCCAATACTTGCAATAGTTTCCGTGTTGCGTGATAACTCTTGAGAGCTAGTTACATCCTTATCCACTACAAAGGCTCTAATTGGTCTGTTATTTACTCCTGCCACCGTGTCAGCTATTAGGTTTTCTCCTGCGCTAGTCTGTCCTATCACATTAAAATTAGGTGCTTGTGGAGCTGTCGCACCGCCTCCCATATTACCACCACCAAAACGGCCTGTAATCTTTTTCATCTCCTTCTTACTCTTAAGCATATTCTTAATCATAAGACCTGATTGTATAGCCATTATAGCCATTGGTATAGCGTTAAATGGTGGCCCTAGTTTAGCAGCGTTAGCCATACCCTCAGATAATGCACCTGTTTGGTTTACAGCGTCCATAGATAGCTTACCTTCAGCCTTTTGAGCATTCATTTTCATTTCTACCATATAGGTCTTCATTTGCATAGCCATTTCTGCCAAAGCCATCATTTGCTTAATCTTAAACAGCGCCTGTCCTATCTTAGACTCTTGGCCACTAGCTTCTATAGCTAAGTCCAAACCTTGCGATATGAGCTGCTTTTTAGTCTCTAAGTCTGCTAAGTCCTGCTCTTGTTTTAAAACCCTGTCATTTTCCTTTAAAACAGCCTCTTCGTTAGCGTAAAAAGCCTTAATAGCCTTCACAGCCTCCTCCTTCTCTGTAGTGTTTAGTTTAAGAGTTTCTAGCTCTAATAAATGAGCCTCTTGTTGTTGTTTTAACTTCTCTGAAGGGTCCTCAGCTTCAATGTTAAATTGCTTAGTAAAGTCATCAAATATTTTCTTTCTTTTCTCTTCGTTTAGCTTAATTTGTGCATCTCTTTGCGCATCATAAATAGCATCAATAGTTTTAACCGCCTCAGCTCTCTCTGTAGCGTTCATTTTAATATCCTTAAGGTCTTTTAAGTGACGCTCTCTTTTGCGTTGTATCTTCTCTAAAGCTGTAGTATCGTCTGTGTCTTGTTCTAGTTTTTTAAGTTTAGCTAAGAACTCTTTTTTTGCGTCTAATTCTTTTTGCTCCTCTTCTGTTAGTTTTTTCTTTTTTTCAACTATTAGCTCTTCGTTTAATGCCTCTAAAGCTGCGACTTCTACGGCGGCTTTTCTCTCGGCTGCTCCCTTATAGTAAGCCTCAATCATATCTTGTTGCTTCTTATCTATATCTACAGCTTCTTTTGCAAACTTCTCTACAGCGGCCTTACCATCGGCTAATCTTTTATCTATAGCCTTGCGCTCTTCTGCTAAAGCTTCTTTGTCAATCATACCACCAAAGAAGGGTACATCTGCTAGGGCCTCTTTTGCATCTGTCCCAAAGCTAGCTAATTGAGCACCAAATAACTTGAAACGTTCCCACGCCTGATTTATCTTTTTACCACTCCACTCAATAGACATCATAGTTAAGTCCCAACTAACAACAGTTAACTCAATCTGCTCTTTTAAAAACCCTATAGCGTCAGTAAGAAACACAATCGCCCCTTTAGCTATCCTATTAAGTCCACCTGTCCCGTCTTCTAGACCTAAAACAAAGCCCTCCCACGCGCTCTTAAGTATTGTAATTTTTCCTGATAGGTTGTTTAGTCTTTCGTCTGCTAAGGTCTTTGCTGCTCCACTAGCATTGTTAAAAGACTCCTCTAGACCTGCTATATCTCCTTGACCACCTGCTAGAGTTAAGAAAGTTTTAGCGGCTACAACACCTACCATATCGATGGCCGTGTTAAGGTCTCCTCCTGAAGCTTTTAACTTGTCTAGTCCTTGCTCTAAGGTCATACCTTGCTTACTAAGCATAATAAAGGTCTTAGCTAGTCCCGTTCCCGCTATAGAGCCTTTTAGTCCCCTATCTGCTAAAACAGCTAATAAAGCCGTGGTTTTCTCTACAGGTACGTTCACAGCCTTTGCTACAGGAGCTACTAACTTAAGTGATTCTCTTAATGATTCAAAGTTTAAAGCCGAGCTACTAGTAGATAGTGCCATAACGTCAACTATCCTTTGAGTATCTAAAGTAGTTAAGCCAAAAGAACGTACTAAACTACCTGCAAACTCGGCCGCTTCTCCTAGGTCAACCTCTAAGGCCGCTGCTAAGTCTAGTATAGAGGCTGTAGAGTTCTGTATATCGTCAGTCTTAAAACCTAATTTCGCTAGCTCTGTTTGTAGAGACACAACCTGTGACGCTGTAAAGGCCGTAGAACTACCTAAGTCCTTAGCTTGCTGACTCATCTTAGCTATATCTTCTGTGGTTGCACCTGTAACCGCTTTAAGACCTGATAAAGCCTTTTCATATTGTGCTGACTTACTAATAAGACCACCTATACCTGCTACTAAAGCGCCTAGACCTACTACAAATACACCTACTCCACTTGAAAGCAAAGCCATAGTCATAGCCTTAATACCTCCTGTAGCTAAGTTAGCTGAAGCACCTACCCCCTTAAGTGAGCCTGATAGTCCCTTAGCGGCTACAGTGCCCTTGTTTAAATCCTTTGAAGCATTACTAGTTACACTAATATGTACTTTCCTAGTTTCTTTAGCCATTATATTCTATTATTAAATTTGTATCTTAAATATCTCTTGAATTCACTCCAATTTTCAGGGTATTTGTAAAGGCCCCTAGCTATGTCTATATTTCTAGAGCTATGCTTAGTATTGTTTAGTAAGTGTAGTAAAACTTCTATCATTTTAGTCTTTATTTAAAAACATAGTAACGTTATTATAGTAGTATGTTAAAGTTATGTTAAAAACTTGTGTATGTCAATTATTTTGTCTATATTGAAAACTTCTTTGAGTCAAAAAGTAACTTACCTAAGCAAAAGTTTCTACTAGTTCGCCACTACTACCTATAACGCTTCCTACCATAGACACCGTTACTGTAGAGCTTGCCGCTACTAAGACGTTAGCTATCTCCCCTGAAGTAGCATCTAAGTAAGTAGCATAAACTGAGTCAGTAGTACTTTCGTTCTCTAAGTTTCTAGAGTCAGTATTAAATTGCTCTAGCTGAGAATTACCTACTAAAGTTAAATCTAATTTAGTTACTCCTGAAAGATAGTTAGTTTCTAAAGAGTTTATATTATAGAACTTATTACTTAATCTTAAAGTATCTGATAGCTTAAGTAGTAAAAGCTGAGATTGTGGTATATGAGCCTTTAGCTTTACTTTTCTTTTGTCTTCGTCAAACATTAAAGCTGTAGTACCTCTGTAAAAAGAGTTCCAAAGGCCGTTGCCATTCATAGTAAAACCATAGCGGTACTCTGATTGCTCTTCTCCAAAATATAACCCTACGTCTCCGTAAAATCCTACAGGGCTAGCCTGACCTCTTTGGTGTACGTTAGACGGCATAGTATAGACCGTACTAGATGACATAGTTAAATTACCGTAGAGCGCTATCTGTGATATACTCCCTGTAGTTGTGTCAGGTGTGCATATATAAGTAAACATAGGCTTAATAGATTGTTCAGTCCCTCCTACGTCACTAAATAATGCGTAACATATCCTAAAGTCATTACCTGTGTCTAAATCGTCTATAGGCTCTAAAGGTGTTCTTTGATTCTTTATTTTAAGCTCGTATGTACTACCTGATAGCTTCACTCCTGAGCTACCTAATAAATCGTATTTGATTTCTCCATAGTTACGACCATTTACAGCCTTATAACCTTGCTCTAGAGCTAACTGAGGCTCTTCAAAGCCCATTAATAAACTAGAGTATAGATTAGGTCTGTTTACATCGTAACCGCTAACGTCTACGTACTTAGTAAAATCCTTTACTTCGCCTTCACTCATAAAGTGGTCATAGTGTTTAGTGGATATATTCAAGTCAGCGTCAACCTCAGCTATTATATTGAACATCTTAAAGATAGAGCTTAAAAACTCCATTACACCCATATCAGGTATGTTCTTTTGTGCGCTGTAAGTTCCCGCAGTACCTATAGAAGCCGAAGCCGTCATAGTTCTAGTAGGTTTTACTATCCAAGTCTTAAAGTTTGTAGTCCCTGCAATTGCGTACTCTCTGTCATATTGACTTAGCCTTACTGTAATAGCTACTGTATTAGATACATCATTCTCCACCTCAACTTGAAATATAGTGTCAGTATCATCTCCGTATATAACAACAGGGTCTGTGTAATCTCCTGAAACACTAACCTCTCTTACTACAACACCGCCCATTTTAAGCTTTACTGTGGCATTACCTGAGAATGTACCCCTTATAGCTACGTGATACCTCCTGTCTTGTCCTAGTGTACTAGTTGCATCTGTAGCACTATATACAAAACCATTGCTTACAGGCGTAAAGTCAGCGTTTGCTGTTCCTGAATAAGCAAAGCCCGTTGCTAAGGCATTTAAGAGCTCCCCTGAGCGTTCTTTATCTGTTTGGTGTAGCCAAAGGTATAAGTCTCTGATATAGTCCGCCTGAAGCGCTCCTGTGAAGTTAAAGCTATATTTACTCTCTATTTTGTCTAGAATAGCACCTACTGACAATGCACCTACTAAGTCCTGCTCTCTTATACCGTAGTCATCTGAAGGGGTGGCCGTAGAGTAAGCTATATTCCTTGCGTTTTCTATACCTAAACTAGAAGTACCACTATCTGCTAAATACCTCTCTTTTCTACTAGCTAAAGGAAACATCAAATCTCTCTTAGTTGTATTTTGTACCTCAGCCACAAAGTCAAAGCTATTGTCATCTAAACTAGTAAAATCTAACTCATTAATTTTGTCTTTACCAATCTGTCTAGATAGCTCAGATAACTTACCTATAAAAGTAACTTTATATTGTGTGGCTATACCATTTACAATACGTGCACCTTCTACCCTTATGTTACCTGTCTTATATGTACTGTTATTCATTAAGATTTTAGCAGGTATAAGCTCTCTAGAGTCTACGCTGTTTTGTATCTCTATATTATAGTAGTGTTTAAATATTTTATTGTTCTGCTTACTAGCAGGTACTGTAAAGCTCCTAGAAAAGTCTGTAAAGAGCTTCTTAGGGTCGTTCATATCCTTAACCACTGACTTAATAGAGATACCCTCATCTGCAAACATATCTAGTAAATCTAGGCCTTCTCCTACTACTATCTTAATTGGTATATTCATTATCTTATAGTATTTATATAATCTCTAGCTACCTCTATAGTAAAGGTGTATTGTATAAGTTTGTCGTTAATGTGATTCTTTTTAGCTATCTTCTTATCTGTTATAGTTACAGGAATTAAACTACTAGATACGTGAGGTATTGAAGCCCATACATATTCGCTTAATATAAGCTCTTCTAACTGTTGTACGTAATATTCGTTAATATAGTCAGTATTAATAGTAAAAGATTGCTTAGCGGCCTTTACAAGCTTCCTAGAGGCGTGTTCTACATTGGTCGTACTTAGTGAGCCGTAATTAACTACGTTTCTCTTAAATGACTCTGAAGTAGACGTTATATCTTCTGTGTGTTTTAGAGTAAAAGCAAAAGAGTTCTTAGCTCCGTATTTGTTAACATAATTTAACACTACAGGGCGTTGTAAATCTGCATCATAATACAATGGTCTTGTGTATCCTACTGAGTCAACAGGTAAAGGTGTGTTGTACTTATTACAATCAAATATATCGTGGTGTAATGTAGCTGTTTCTCCGTCTAAGTCAAAATCCACGCTTACTGTATTATCTGTCAGTAGCAAGGTCTGTATGATAGTGTTAGAACTACCTACTAAAACAGGTGTATATTGATACGTTAGTGGAGCGCCAACTAAGTAGTTTTCAGTCACTATCCAATCAGTGAAATTAGTTGCGTTTGTCATTATCTGACACATTGAAGTTTCTCCCTGTGCTCCTGTCAGTCTGTAGTTGCCATACATATCAGTAGGAAGCATTACAAAGCTATCTGTAAATGCGTCTCCCGTCTTCTGAACAGCTTCTGTGTGAGTTGTATAGCCTTCTGTAGCTAAGTATGTTTCTGTAGTTGCTGCTGCTAGCGTAAAATCGTTAATTTCAGCCTCTACCCAAACAGTGTTTAAGGCATAAATAGAGTCTCCTTGTACTATATAGTCCCTTACTAGTTCAGATATCTCAAAGATAGCCTTGCCGTCTACAGATTCCTTTTCAAGTACGTATGTAGCGTCTGTAGGTCTCTCTAATATTGGCCCTCCCCTCCATACTCTCAAGTTAAGCTGTATTACAGGCTCTGAGGTTGTTTTCTCCACATAAAATGGGCTTCTTACGTTAATTTGTCTATATGCCATTATTTTCGTATTTGTTTAGCTTTTTGAGCTTTCTTTAATTGTTTTTCTATTTTGTTAGCGAAGTTAGTTGCTATATCGTCTGCTATTGCCTTGTGGTATGCACTCCACATACTTTTGTTTCTCTTCTGTAAAGGCTTAGTAAAGAAGTGAGAGGCCTTTATACCTTTCTCGTATATTGACCTAGCAATTAAGAAGGCTAACTTCTCAGATATACCCTTCTTTTTACACCACGTTCTTATAGGGCCAACAGGTACACTCTTTTTACCATTCCTAAACTTATTCTTAGAGTTTCTATTCTCTATATAATTACTCTTTGAACCCCTCACTCCTTCGTCTAAAAACTTACCATAGTTAGCCATCTCAAACGTTAAACTTGGCATAGCTGAACCTCCTGTGAAACGTCCTTTAATACTCCTATTCATTTTGGCATTAACATAGCCCTTTATAGAGCCGTGTAGCTTACCTGTAGACTTGTGTGAGGACTTCTTACCCCTAACCATTCTACCCTTCGTTAAATTGGCCTTAGATTGGCTAACAACATAACGCTTGTAAGACTCCATAACTTTACGAGCCTTAGGATAGGTGCTTGTATTTTTAAGGTTTAAGTTTAGCAAAGGTCTAAAGTGTTTTTAATAGCTACTGTGAAGTCTACACCTACACCTGCTAGTTTGTCTTCAAATCTTTCACTAAAGAACTCTATTGCTACGTCATCCTCTTCTAGTTGAAAACCTTGCTCATATAAGTCCCCTCTCATTAGCTCCTGTATTGTCTTAGTAGCTGCAGCAAACATAGAATTTAACACATAGTGCTCATTGTCATTACCATAAAATTGGTCTGTCTGCTCTTGTTTCTGCTCATCTACAATGTCTAGAAATAGTATACTCATATCCACGTATGCTACACCCTCTCCAATACGTGCTGAGGTCATACCTACGTGTGCTAAAGGGAATATGTTCTTTTTAAGTAAGTCTACCTCAAATAAATCCCCAAAGGTTACCTGATTCACTAGAGCGTTATTCTCTAGCTCTGTCTTGATTGCGTCTGTTAGTTTAAATATATTATTCATAGTTATCTATTTCTTCTGTGTTGTGCTCTTTCAATTTCTGCCTTTTCTTTGTCGAACTCTAAAAAGAGTAATGCCTCTAAATGGTTTAATTCAGTTACTTGTTTATACTTTGTAGCATCGCCTCCGCATAAAGCGTAGAGAGAGTTAAACCAACCGTATTTTTTTGCGAATTGAGTTTCTCGAGAATAGTCATCGCCTCCGCTTTCTCCTGACTCGAAAAGTCCTGCGAAGCCTTTAGTAACTCGTTCGCGATATTGTAAAAAAAAACAATAGCCGCTGATATTACTCCTACAGGTGCTTGTTTCATTACGTGGTGCATCTCTGTGCTTGCTTCATAGCCATCTATAGTATACAGCTCTCCAAACTCCTTAACAATAGGTCTAAACATAACAGACGCAGCCTTGTGAAAGTCTTTGTCTTTAGAGAGGCCCTCTTCTAGGTCAATAAACTCTCCTAGAGATATAGCTTGTAAGTCAGGTATAAAACCGTATTTAACGCCGTCTAACTCAAACTTATTGGTAAAGGGTACATTTTGTTGTAATACCTCTAAAACCTCGTTAGAAATGCTCTCAGCATCACTTAGGCGCATCTTAGACACTAAGGCTATATCTACACCACAAAATATCTCTATTGTCTTAAACATAAAGAACTCTTTGTCCTGCTCTTCTGTATTGATTAAAGCAAAGCGTTGGTATTGCTCTAGTGTAATGTCGTTTATATGTGTAGGCACTTGTATCTTCATAGTATAGTATTTAGGCTTTATTTAAAAACATTGTATAACAAAAAAGGGCGTCACAATTAAGCAACACCCTTTAAAACAAAACAAACATAATTAACCTCTTATTACCTCTCGGTCTACTATAGCCTCATAGAGCACTTCTAAGAGACATCCGTCATCTAAATGCTCTGAGTTATCCACTATGTGCTCAAGGTCTCTTAAAGCGTGCATATAGCCTCTAAGGTAGTCTTCGCGAGCCTTCTCCATCTCTCTGTTGTTATATAGTGTATCTAGTGTACTCATAGCTTAGGTTTTTAAGGGGGTTTTTACACCCCCGTTAGTTTATTTTACTATTTGGTATATTTTTTTTAAATCTCTTGTTATTCTTTCATACAAAGCAACCTCTTGTTGTAAATTAGCTCCCTTAATGTACCAAGAGTATTTTTGTATTTCTGTTCCCTCTAAGTTTCTGAATTCTTGTCTTGTAACTGCTTTCATAATGTTTTGTTTTAGTTAATTAATATGAAGCAAATATAGTAATAATTATTAGTTATAAACAAACAATTTAACAACTTTTTTTAAAATAATTTATAAATAGCTAATTATAAGTAAGTTAGCTTATAAAGTAATTACCCCTATTTGGGTTTTGTAGTTGATATGATACTGCATATCTGATTGCATCTATGATATGGTTGAATTTATCTTGTGGTGTTTTAGACTTTTTTTCTAGCCAAGAGTAGTTGTTTAGTTCTTTGATTAAGTTAATACTGTTTTCTTCAACAATCAAATCATAGTCTTGTAGTAAAGCTATACCATAGGTAATTGAACCTTGACCTTTTATTGCTTTGACTACATTACAACCTTTTGCTTTAAGTTCGTGTAACAATCTTGGTTCAGCACTATCACCTACTATAAGATGGTTTTTAGCGTGTTTAAGGTTTAGTTCAGCTATCTGTGATGTGGTAAGACCTTTCAAGTAAAAGCATTCCTTTAAATAGATTAT
>Ga0209198_1001106_pt1 | contig 21782 bp, 15 predicted proteins | sample COGITO_mtgs_1105_2_FD_184804 | JGI IMG/M metagenome (GOLD analysis project Ga0209198, IMG submission 184804) | Pelagic marine microbial communities from North Sea - COGITO_mtgs_110519 (SPAdes) (version 2) | ecosystem: Environmental > Aquatic > Marine > Epipelagic ...
GCTGGTATTGGGTGCTGCTGGTGGCGTGGGTATTGCCACTATTCAGATTGCCAAAGCGATGGGCGCTACTGTTATTGCAGCGGCCAGTTCCGAAGAGAAACTGGATTTTGCCTGTGAAGCGGGAGCAGATCTGCGCATCAACTATTCCACGGAGAATCTTAAAGACAAGGTTAAAGAGTTGACTGGTGGCAAAGGTGCCGATGTTGTCTATGACCCTGTTGGTGGCGATTTTTCCGAGCAGGCATTCCGCGCTATTGCCTGGGATGGTCGTTTCTTGGTTATCGGTTTTGCCTCTGGTCCAATTCCAGCTATGCCACTGAATCTTGCTCTGCTTAAAGGTGCTTCTCTGGTAGGTGTTTTCTGGGGTGCCTGGGCGGCCCGTGCGCCTATTGAGTCACGCAAAAACTTTGACGAGCTGATTGAAATGATTGATGGCGGTAAGTTTTCGCCACTGGTTACTGAGGTTTATTCTCTGGATGACTATAAGGCAGCATTTGCGTCGATCTCGGAGCGGCGTGCCAAAGGTAAAGTGATTCTGTCTAACGGTTAGCCGGTTTAGAAAAAAAGCTCGTCTTTGGTTTTTTGCAGGGGGTAGTGTAGATTTATCTGCTTCTACCCATACCTGCAGCCACAAAATTCAAGGCGTGTTATAACAGGGTTTGCGGCAGCTTCACTAACTCCAAAACTGCAGCAAACCTAATACAAAGACCAGTTAAGACAGCAGTGGCCCAAGCTTCATAGCCACACCCATATCCCCCTGGATCTTCAGCTTTCCGCTCATAAAGGCCATGGTGCCATCCAGCTTGCCGTCAGCCATCTCCATAAAGTCTGCCAGACTGATTGCCATGGTGCAGGCAGCCTCCGTGTCTTCATTGCTGATCACATTTGGCACCTGTGATGCGTCCAAAACCAGAATGCCATCATCGCCAAAATCAAATTTCAAGATTGAACCCAGGCCGCAATCTTCCCCAATCTTTTCTTTTAAACCTGCTGTAACCAATTCCAATGACATTGTTCTATCCTCTTTTTATTAATCGGCCCTTAATGTTGGGCACGTTTATGAGCATTGTTTCTAATACTGTAAAAATAATAGTCATTAAACTCAAGACAAATTAATACCACGCAAGACTAACAGCTGATAATACACTCCGTTGTCAACAGAGTGACAGTTTAAGTCGTGTTTTTGACTGTATTCTGTAAGATGGAACCGAGATTAATAATGGCTCTGTTCAGGGAGCCAGTGTCACCGATAATAATTACAATAAGGTTATTTATGCATCAGCCACTAGCTGGACCGCAAGCATCACCAAAAGCCACAGGCATACTGCTGTTTCTGCTGCTGCTCAATATTCTCAATATGGTCGATCGCACCCTGATCACCAGCTTTGGCACCGTCATTATTACTGATCTGGATTTGAGTGACTCCCAGTTTGGCCTGCTAACCGGGCCCATCTTTGTCTTTTTCTACTCCATTATGGGCCTGTTTATGGGCGCCCTGGCTGATCGAGTGCATCGACCTCGGCTGATAGCAGCAGGGCTGGTGCTTTGGAGTGCGTTGACCGCCGTGTCCGGCGTCGCCAAAAATTTCGCCCAGATTGGTGTAGCCCGACTGTTTATCGGCGTGGGAGAGTCAGCCATGGCGCCCTCAGCCATCTCCATGATCTCAGATATGTTTCCCAAAGCGAGACGAGGCACAGCCACCGGCATCTACTATCTGGGCGTACCACTGGGGGCCGGAGCTAGCTTTATAGTCGCCGGAATACTCGGTCCCATGATCGGCTGGCGCAACTGCTTCCTGCTACTGGGTGGTCTGGGGCTGGTTTTAGCCCTGGTGCTGTTGCTGATCAAAGACCCAGAGCGGGGCGCAATGGAAGAAAAGGGCAGCGTAGAAGAGCAGCAGGAGAGCCTGATCGGGGGCAACTGGCGAAGCATTGTGTCCGATGTCTTTAATGTCGTGAAATCGACCCCGGCACTTGCCTGGACCATGATCGGCGCAGTATTTTTGCATATACCACTGGGCGCAGGGCAGTTTGCCATTGTCTGGTTGGAGCGAGAGAGAGGCTTTGGTATCGGCGAAATTAGTGCCACCTACGGGCTGATCTATATTGTATTTGGTACAGCGGGCACATTTCTGGGAGGCATACTTAGCGATTGGTATCAGGCCAGATACAGAGGCGGGCGAGTGAGATTTTTAGGCCTGCTGATGTTAGCTGTTACTCCACTGCTGATTTCGTTCCGTTTTGTAGATCCCTCATCAGCATTGTTCTATATAGGCATGGCCGCTGGTATGTTTAGCGTAAGCTCCTTCTATGGCCCGGCATTTTCAACGGTTCAGGATCTAACCCCAGTGCGCTTGCGTGGGGTCATGACAGGGCTATTGCTGGTGGCCTGCAACCTGCTTGGTCTGGGAATAGGTGCCATGATGACCGGTGTGCTCAGTGATGTGTTTTCTGCCAATGGGATTTTTGAGCCACTAACCAAAGCCTTGCTCAGTGCTGATATTTTATCGGCCGCCGCGCCATTCAGCTTTATTGTTGCCTCTATGTATCTTGAAAAGATGAACGCCAGGGCCTAAGTCGTCGACGCAGTCGGCCAGCTATTTTAGGGCGATTGGCATAGGGTCTTATATTGCTGGCATAGAATCCAAAGAGTACTGGGGTTCAAGTCAGTAGTATTTGGTCTCACAAGTGCTGTTTTTGGAGACAATAGGCGATGGCAGAGAAAACCTTACGTATAGCTGGGGCCAGCGGGTTCTGGGGTGATGCTGCCCGGGCTACACCGCAGCTGCTAAAAGACGGCAATCTGGACTTTATCGCCTACGATTATCTTGCCGAAATCACCATGTCGATTATGGCCCGGGCCCGAGCTAAAAACCCCGATCACGGCTATGCCTTGGACTTTATCACCGCGGCCATGAAGCCCAATTTAAAAGAAATCGCCCGTCAGGGTGTAAAAATTGTGTCCAATGCCGGTGGTGTGAACCCCCAGTCCTGTGCCAACGCACTGCGCGTACTTATCGCTGAGATGGGGCTGGAGCTTAAAGTGGCCTGTGTGCTGGGGGACGATATGATCGCCCAGCGGGATCAGCTTGCGGAGCAGGGTTATACAGAGATGTTCACCGGCGCGGCCTTTCCTGCGGTCGATAAAATTGCCAGCATTAATGCCTATCTGGGTGCCTTTCCAGTGGCCAAAGCATTGGATGAAGGGGCAGACATAGTGGTCACTGGCCGCTGTGTTGACAGCGCGGTGACTCTGGGGGCCTGTATCCATCGTTTTGGCTGGGGTCGAGAAGATCTGGACAAGCTGGCCATGGGCTCACTGGCGGGCCATATTATTGAATGTGGCCCCCAGGCAACCGGCGGTAACTTTACCGACTGGGAAGAGGTTGAGAGTCTGGAAACCATTGGCTATCCTATTGCCGAAGTGCATGCCGATGGCAGTTTTGACTGCTCCAAGCCCGAGGGCACCGGGGGGCTAGTTAGCCGGGCCACTATAGCCGAGCAGATGGTCTACGAAATCGGTGATCCCCAAGCCTATATGTTGCCTGATGTAGTCTGTGATTTCTCTCAGGTTGAGCTTGAGCAGCTGGGTGAGAATCTGGTGCGAGTTACTGGTGCAACCGGCCTGCCAGCGCCCGGTACTTATAAGGTTTGCACCACCTATGCCGATGAATTTCGCGGTGGCACCAATATGACCTTCTATGGGGTCGATGCCGACCGCAAGGCGCAAAAGCTTGCCGATGCTATTTTTACCGCCTCCCGCCGCACCTTTAAGCAGCTGGGATTGCCTGACTACAGTGAAACCAGTGTGGAGCTGATTGGTGCAGAGAGCCAGTTTGGTGCCAATGCCCAGATCAGCAACTGCCGCGAGCTGGTGCTAAAAATAGCTGCCAAGCATCCAGAGGCCGTTGGTATTGGCATTATGCTTAAAGAAGCTGTGGGCCTGGGGCTGGCGACGCCACCTGGGCTATCCGGTTTTGCTGGTGCAAGGCCCAGTCCATCGCCGGTGGTGCGGTTGTTTTCCTTTGCCTTGCCCAAGGGCACAGCGCAGATTGAGGTGGAGATTGACGGTGTGACCCACCAGGTGCCAGATAGTCCAGGTCAGTGCTTTGATCCGCAAAAGCTGGAGCGGCCCACTGCGCCAGCAGCGCCCTCAGATGCAACCGTCCCAGTACCACTAATCAAGCTGGCCTGGGGCCGCAGCGGCGATAAGGGAGATAAGGCCAATGTCGGCATTATCGCCCGCCGCCCGGAATACCTGCCCTATATCCACGCCGCGCTGTCAGAACAGGCCGTGGCCGACTGCTTTGCCCACTTTTTACCTGCGCAAGCGGCTGGCAAGACAGCCAGCTATGTGGACCGTTACCTAATGCCGGGTAGCCATGGAATTAACTTTCTGATCCATGATGTGCTGGGGGGAGGGGGCATGGCCAGTATTCGCAATGATGCCCAAGGCAAAGGCTATGGGCAGATTCTTTTAGCCCTGTCGATCCCGGTCAGCGCCGAGATTGCCGAGCAACTTAAATAATAAAATCAGTAACAGGGAGATAGCCCCATGGCAGTATTTGCCTCAAAAATAAATACCAGTTCAGAGACCTATCTAAAACAGCGGGCCGAGATGCTCGAGCTGGTGGATAAGCTTAATGAATTGAATAGCCGCGGCCGCGCCATCTCGGAAAAGCGCAAGCCGCGCTTTGATAAGCGGGGTCAGCTGACTCCCAGAGAGCGACTGGCTCGATTGCTGGATTCCGGGATGCCATTTTTGGAGATCAGTAATCTCGCGGGCTATAAGCTCGATACTAAAGATGAAGCCAAATCGATTCCAGGGTCAACGGTGATAGCAGGCATAGGCTTTATTTCCGGTGTGCGCTGCTCCGTAGTAGTGGACGACAGCGGTATTTTGGCCGGCTCCATGACCACCGCCGGGGGCTACAGAATTCGCCGGGCACAGCAGGTTTCCCTAGAGCAAAAGCTACCCTTTGTGCATCTGGTGGAGAGCGCCGGTGGCGACCTGATGAACTATACGGTTGAAGGCTTTAGCGCCGGTGGTGATCTATTTGGCAGCCTCGCCAAGCTGAGTAAGGAGGGTATTCCGGTAATCTCTATATTGCATGGCTCATCCACCGCTGGTGGTGCCTATATGCCGGGCCTTAGTGACTATGTGATTGCGGTTAAGGGCACAGGTCGTGCCTTTTTGGCTGGCCCGCCACTGCTTAAGGCGGCCACCGGCGAGATAGCTACAGAAGAAGAACTGGGGGGCTCAGAGATGCATGCCACCACCTCTGGTCTGGCGGAATATCTGGCAGAAAATGATGGCCATGGTATCCAGATCTGCCGCGAAGTCGTGGCGCGTCTACAGTGGAATGATAACTGCCAGTTACCTGAGCCCCGTGAGTTTGCCGAACCCATCTATGATCCCGAAGAGCTGGCCGGGGTAATTCCGGTGGATTACCGCACCCCTTACGATATGCGCGAGCTGGTTGCTCGGGTGGTGGATGGCTCTGATTTTCTTGATTTTAAACCGCGCTTTGGTGTCTCCACCGTCTGCGTTCAGGCGGAAATCTATGGCCAGGCGGTGGGTATTATTGGCAATAATGGCCCCATTGACCCCCAGGGTGCCAACAAGGCCACGCAGTTTTTACAGCTATTAGACCAGGCCAATATCCCCGTGCTGTTTTTCCAAAACACCACCGGTTATATAGTCGGCACCAAGTCAGAGCAGGCGGGCATGATTAAGCATGGCTCGAAGATGATTCAGGCGGTGCGCAATATCGAAGTGCCGCGGATTACCTTTATGACCGGTGCCAGCTTTGGTGCCGGCAACTACGGTATGTGCGGTCGCGGCTATGATCCGGATTTTCTGTATACCTTCCCCAATGCCAAGATGGGCGTAATGGGCGGCGAGCAGGCGGCTAAAACCATGTCCATGGTGGCCCGGGGCAAGGCGGCGGCCATGGGTGTAGAGCCCGACGAGGAGGCGCTGGCGGCTCAGGAAAAGGGCCTGGCTCATGTGTTTGACTCCCAGTCCGATGCGTTCTACTGCTCAGGCCATCTCATGGACGACGGCATGATTGATCCACGCAATATGCGCAAAACATTGGGGCTGCTGCTGGAGACGGTGCGCGAGGCGCGCCATAGAACAGTGCGCCCCAATAGTTTTGGTATTGCCCGTCTGTAACTTTCAAGACCGAGAAAAATTATGAGCGATTTATCAAAAAGCGAGTTGCCGGCCACCCAGTCTCTGATCTTGGAGCGGGATGAGTCGGTATTAAAAATCTGGTTTAACCGCCCGGAGGCCAAAAATGCTCTATCGGCGGAAATGACTGATGAATTAGGTGTGGTGCTGGATGCGGTGCGTGATGATCGCAGTATCCGCACTATTGTATTGCGCGGTGCAGGCGGGGTGTTCTGTGCCGGTGGCGATATCAAAGGCTTTAAATCGGGCATGCAGGCCACAGATGCAGATGAGGTGGCGGCAAGTAATCGCAGCTTCGGCGACTTAATGATCAAGCTGAATGAACAGCCCCAGGTGGTGATTATTTTGGTTGAAGGAGCTGCTATAGGCGGCGGTCTGGGCTTAGCCTGTGTGGGGGACGTGACTCTGGTCACCGCCGATGCGCGATTCCGGTTAAGCGAGACCAGTCTGGGTATTCCCCCGGCCCAGATAGCGCCCTTTGTGACTGAGCGAGTGGGGCTAACCCAGGCTCGACGATTAATGCTGACCGGTGCGCGGTTTAAGGGAGAGGAGGCGGTAGCTCTGGGTATTGCCCATGGCGTCGCAACTGATACCGCAGATTTGGACGCCCAGTGCGAGACCATACTGGGGCATATTAAAGCCTGTGCGCCGGGCGCCAATGCGGTGACCAAGGGTATTTTGTTTGAATCACTGCGCCGTCCTCGCGCCGAGGCATTGGACTTTGCCTCCCGTGGATTTGCCAATTGCATGTTGAGCCCTGAGGGCCTGGAAGGGGTGGCGGCTTTTGTTGAAAAGCGGCCTGCCTCTTGGAATAAATAATAGGAATTCTATTGATGAAACCCTTTAACAGTATTTTGATTGCCAACCGCGGCGAGATTGCTTGCCGGGTTATTCGTACCGCCAAACAACTGGGTTACCGCACCATTGCGGTGTATTCCGAGGCAGATGCTGGCGCACCCCATGTGCAGCTGGCCGATGCTGGAGTCTGTATTGGTCCTGGGCCGGTGGGTGAGTCCTATCTGCTGGCGGATAATATTCTGGCCGCCGCAGCATCTAGTGGTGCTGAAGCTATTCACCCAGGCTATGGTTTTCTTAGCGAGAATGCCGCCTTTGCCGAGGCGGTTGAATCTGCCGGGCTAGTGTTTATAGGGCCCACTAAAGAAGCCATTGATGTAATGGGCAATAAGGCCGAGTCCAAACGCCGCATGATTGAGGCAGGTGTGCCCTGTGTGCCTGGCTATGAGGGGCTGGATCAGGCAGATAAAACCTTATTGGCCGAGGGTAAAAAGATTGATCTGCCATTAATGGTGAAGGCCGCTGCCGGTGGCGGTGGTCGCGGTATGCGCCTGGTGCATGATTACGGGGAACTGGGCAACGCCATTAAGCTGGCCCGAGCTGAGGCCGAAAGCGCCTTTGGCTCCGGTGAGCTAATTCTGGAAAAAGCCATTATCCAGCCGCGCCATGTTGAGATTCAGGTATTTGCTGATACCCAGGGCAATACCATCCATCTGGGGGAGCGGGACTGTTCGGTGCAGCGCCGTCACCAGAAGGTGGTGGAAGAGGCACCATGCCCGATTATGACGCCGGAACTGCGCGAGCAGATGGGTCAGTCGGCTATTGATGCGGCAAAAAGTGTTAACTATCGGGGTGCGGGCACGGTGGAATTTTTGCTCGATGCCAGCGGTGCTTTCTACTTTTTGGAGATGAATACCAGACTGCAGGTTGAGCACCCAGTAACCGAGCTGATTACCGGTCTGGATCTGGTGGAGTTACAGATTAATGTGGCCCAGGGTTGTTCTCTGGGTCTCACTCAAGAGGATGTAAAACTGCAGGGCGCTGCTATAGAAGTGCGTCTGTATACAGAGGACCCCAGTCAGGACTTTTTGCCCGCCTCGGGGCCGGTGGATCTATGGCAGCCAGCCACCGGAGTTGGTGTGCGGATTGATGCTGGAATCTGTACTGGTCAGGCAATCTCACCATTTTACGATCCCATGGTAGCCAAGGTAATTGGCTATGGTGATGATCGTGAAACGGCGAGAACAAGACTGATCGCTGCATTAAAAGAAACTGTGTTATTTGGCACAGCCAACAATAAAGACTTTTTGATTCAGTGTCTGGAAAAACAGAGTTTTATTGATGGTGCCGCCACTACAGCATTTATTGCTGAGGAGTTTGCCGAGGCGGATCTGGCTGTGGCTGAACCCAGCGTCGAAGACGCTGCGGCCGCTGCGGTAATTGATTTAAATCTTGAATACCAGCGTTATTTTGCCAGTAGTACATTGAGCAGCCACAAACTTAAGAACTGGACCATGGCCAGTGGGCTGGTCTCTCGCAAGCAGTACCAGTTTGGCGAGAGTCTCTTTGACTTCTCTATCTCACCAGTAGCCAATAGCGCAGACAGCTACCTGGTTACCTGTGCCCAGTCGCAACAGCAAATTGAAATACAGGTATTAACAATCGAGGGCAGTAGTGCCAGCCTGTCAATGAATGGCTCTGCTAAGTTGGCGACCTTTAAGCTGCGCCAGCATGGTCAGCTGTACTGTTCCATCGCTGGTCGCGGTGCCCTGTTTAAAGACCAGATTATTCTCGACGGTGCTGTGGATGAAACTGCTGGCGGTGGCCGCGTGATAGCGCCAATGCATGGTCTACTGCTTGAGGTGCTGGTTAAGCCGGGAGATCAGGTGGTCAGAGGACAAAATTTGGCTGTTTTGGAGGCTATGAAAATGCACTATGAAATTATTGCCGAGGTGGACGGTACCGTGGAAGAGGTTACTGCGGTGGCAGGCAACCAAGTGGCGGCCGATGACGTATTAATTGAAATAAACCAACAACAAGAGGCCAACTAATGGCACTAAAGCTTTGGCACTGCGCCGGTTCAAGATCGATTCGCCCCCTGTGGACATTAGAGGAAATGGGGATTGATTATGATATCGAGGTGATGAAGTTCCCGCCGCGTTTTGTCCACCCTGGCTACACAGATATTAACCCTATTGGCACTGTGCCATTTTTTACTGATGGCGATGTAGAGATGACGGAATCAGCGGGAATCAGCCAGTATTTGGTGGATAAGTATGGCCCCACAGATCTTGCCCTGGGTGTTGATGAGCCCGACTATGGCCTCTACCTAAACTGGCTGCACCGCAGTGATGCTACCCTCACATTTCCCCAGACTCTGGTGCTGAGATATACCATTCTCGAGCCCGAAGAGAAGCGCCTGCCCAGCGTGGCAGCAGACTACGCCAAATGGTTTCACGCCCGCCTGCGGTCCGTAGAAGAGGCGACAGCAGACCGGGAGTTCCTCTGTGCTGGCCGCTTTACCATTGCCGATATCGCTGTGGGCTATGCTCTCTATCTGGCCGAGACCCTGAGGCTGGGCGAGGGCTTTAAGCCTAATACCATAGCCTATTACGAGCGCCTAAAGGCGCGACCTGGGTTCCAGCGCGCCACCCGTTTTGAGTCCGCAGCAATGGTTTAGAAAAAATTTATAACAGGACTTACCATGACCACTCAGCCTCACTCCAAATACCCGCATCTTTTTACGCCGCTGGATCTGGGTTTTACCCAGCTTAAAAACCGCGCCCTGATGGGCTCTATGCATACAGGACTGGAAGAGGTGGAAGGGGGCTTTGAGCGTCTGGCAGCCTATTTTTCCGAGCGCGCCCAGGGTGGTGTGGGCATGATGATTACCGGCGGTATTAGCCCCAATGAAGAGGGTGGCATGGGTTCGGAGATGTCGACGCCTGAGCATGCGGCAGATCATCGGCAGATAACCGAGGCTGTGCATGGGGTGGATCCGGATATCAAAATCTGTATGCAGATTCTCCATGCCGGGCCATTGGCCGAGACACCAAAGTTAGTCGGCCCTTCCGCTGTGCGCTCCAGGCTATCCCCTCTGGTGCCCAATGAGCTGGATGAAGCCGGTGTACAGAAACAGATTAATGACCATGTGCAGAGCGCCAAAATGGCCAAACTGGCCGGTTACGACGGCGTCGAAATTATTGGTTCAGCTGGTTATTTGCTAAGTACCTTTCTGGTGGAAAAGACCAATCAGCGGGAAGATCAATGGGGTGGCGCCTTTGAAAACCGTATGCGCTTTCCCCTGGAAATTATGCGCCGCTGCCGCGCTGAAGTTGGTGAAAACTTTATTCTGATCTTCCGTATCGCCGCCATGGATATGTTGCAGGGCGGCATGGCCTGGGATGAAGTGGTATTGCTGGCCAAAGAAATGGAAAAAGCCGGTGCTACTATTATCAGCACCCACTTTACCTGGCATGAGTCGGCGGTGCCGACCATTGCGACTATGGTTCCTCGTGCTGCATTTTCCGGGGTGACCGGGCGCCTGCGCAAAGAGCTGAGTATCCCCTGCATTACCAGCAATCGCATCAATATGCCCGATGTGGCGGAGGCAGTGCTGGCCGATGGGGAGGCGGATATTGTCTCTATGGCCAGACCTATGCTGGCGGATGCTGAGCTGGTAAAAAAAGCCTTTGAAGGCCGAGAGGATGAGATCAATACCTGCATTGGCTGCAATCAGGCCTGTCTAGATCATGGTTTTGAAGGCAAGGAAATCAGCTGCCTGGTTAACCCTAGGGCCTGCCATGAAACCATGCTTAACTATGAGCCCAGTCAGGAGCCGAAAAAGATTGCTGTGGTCGGCGCAGGCCCGGCCGGTTTGGCTTATGCCACTGTCGCTGCGGAGCGGGGGCATTCGGTGACTCTCTATGACAGTGCCAGTGAGATTGGTGGTCAGTTTAATCTGGCCAAGCAGGTGCCGGGCAAAGAAGAATTTTATGAAACATTGCGTTACTACCGGCGCATGCTGGATGTGCATCATGTAGATCTGCGCTTGAATACGAGGATCAATGCTGAGGATCTTGTATCTGCTGGTTACGAGCATGTGGTTGTGGCCACCGGTATTACGCCGCGGGTGCCAGAGCTGGAGGGTATTGATCACCCCAAGGCGGTCAGCTATGTGGATGTGATTCGCGGCAATGTTGAGGTGGGCAAGCGCGTTGCGGTAATGGGTGCCGGGGGCATAGGTTTCGATGTCTCGGAACTGATTATGCACAAGGGCGTTTCTGCGGCTACAGACAAACAGGTATTTGCCCGGGAATGGGGGGTGGATTTTGTCAACCATCCCCGTGGTGGTGTCACAGGCGTTGTTCCTCAGGTTGAGGCGGCAGACCGGCAGGTATTTCTGCTACAGCGCAAATCTACGCCAGTGGGTCGCGGTTTGGGCAAGACAACAGGCTGGACCCATCGTATGTCGCTGGCCAAGCGTGGGGTGCAAATGATGAATGGCATCGAGTATCGCAAAATTGATGATAAGGGCCTGCATATCAGTATTGAAGGTCAGCCCCAGGTGTTGGAGGTAGATACGGTCATTATCTGTGCCGGTCAGACACCGGCCCGGGGTCTCTATGATGAGCTGGCTAACACTGGTATTGCCATCAGTCTGGTTGGTGGAGCCTATAAGGCTGCTGAACTGGATGCCAAGGCGGCGATTAATCAGGCCAGCTATTTGGCCGCCGCGGTTTAACCATAGGTATATGGTGGCGAGAAAGGGTGACCGCCCGGTCGTAGCTAAGAGATCCATGCAATGGTTTTATAACCTATTATCTCATCCTATATAGCACAGGCCGAGTCCGGTAAAGGCACCTGTAACAGAGACAGATACTGGTCTGGAAGGAGTCTCTGGTACGTACAACAGATGGTCTTGTTTTATATTGACATAATAAGTGCCATAACATATGGTGTGGCCCTAAATTTTTGAGGAGTGAGCGTCCGTGGACATTAAATTTTCAGCAGAGGATCTGGCATTTCGCGATGAGGTGCGGGACTTTTTTACCCAGGAATACGACAGTTCAATTACTGCCAAACTCAGCAGTGCTGCGGGTACTGACTATAAAGAAGGCATTGTGGCCTGGCAGAAAAAACTTCATGCCAAGGGATGGGTCGCGCCTGGCTGGCCTAAAGAATATGGTGGCACTGACTGGTCGGCGACGCAGAAGTTTATCTTTGAGACTGAGCGTGGTTTGGCTGGTATTCCAGATGTGGTTCCCTTTGGTTTGAAAATGGTTGCGCCGGTAATTTACACCTTTGGTAATGAAGAGCAAAAAGCGCGCTTTCTACCGCGTATTCTTGAAAGCGACGACTGGTGGTGTCAGGGTTATTCTGAACCTGGTGCGGGTTCAGATCTAGCCGCGCTAAATACTACGGCTGACTATGCGGGCGATAACTATATAGTTAATGGCCGCAAGATCTGGACCACTTTTGCCCAGTATGCAGACTGGATATTCTGTCTGGTGCGCACCAGCAAAGGTATGCGCAAACAGCAGGGCATCAGCTTTTTGCTGATCGATATGAATACTCCAGGTATTACGGTTAAGCCAATTGTGACTATCGACGGCAAGCACAGCCTCAACGAGGTTTTGTTTGAAGATGTTGCAGTGCCCACCGAGAATCTGATTGGTGAGCAGGATAAGGGCTGGACCTATGCCAAGGCGCTGCTGGCCCATGAGCGAACAGGCATGGCCGAGGTGGCGGACTCTACCCGTATGCTGGACTCTCTCAAGCAGCGCGCCAGCGTTGAAGTGAATGGCGGCAAGGCGATGATTGATGATCCTATCTTCCAGATGCGTCTCTCGGATATCGAGATGGAGCTGATGGCTCTCGAGTACACCGAGCTGCGGGTATTTGCCTCTATGGCGGCGGGGGGTATGCCGGGACCAGAGTCATCACTGTTGAAAATTAAAGGCACTGAAATAAGTCAGGCGATTCACGAGCTGCAGCTGCAGCTGGCGTCCTTTTATGGCGGCGCATTACCGGAAAATCTAAATGCTGATGAATTGGGCCATGACTTTGCTTTCGAGGCCCGAGGTAAATACATGTATGGTCGCGCAGCCACTATTTATGGCGGGTCCAATGAAGTGCAGCGCAATGTGATCGCCAAAGCGGTACTGGGTTTATAGGGCTATTTAAAGGTCTTTACGATTACAAACAGGCTCCCTGCGGGTTGAGCTATAAACAGATTTCAGGAGTTAATACAGATGAATTTTGATTTTACCGAAGAACAAACCATGATCAAGGACAGTGTCTCGCGCTTTGTTCGAGATGAATATGACTTTGATACCAGACGCAAAATTGTTGAATCAGACGAGGGCATTAGCCGGGAATTCTGGTCCATGTTTGCGGAGCTGGGATGGTTGTCTGTGCCCTTTGCCGAAGAGTACGGCGGCTTTGGTGGCACTGTTGACGATATAGCTGCGGTGATGGAAGAGTTGGGTAAGGGTATTGTGGTTGAGCCCTATGCGTCCACTGTTGTGGTGTTTGGTGGCCTGCTGGCGGCCTCAGATAACGCTGCTCTCAAGGCTGAGGTAATTCCCGGCATTATTGATGGTAGCTGCATGGGTTCACTGGCTTCTACCGAGGCTCAGTCTCGCTATGAGATGAGTGACGTTGCAACCACAGCAACAGCCGCTGATGGTGGTTTCAACATCAACGGAGAGAAGACTGTTGTGGCCAATGGCGGCACAGCGGACAAGTTTATTGTTACCGCTCGCCACAGCGGTGAACAGTTTGATCGCGCGGGCATCAGCCTGTTTTTGATCGATGCTTCTGCCCCTGGGGTTGAGGTTAAAAGCTACAAGATGATGGATGGCCAGAGTGCAGCCACAGTGACCTTTAAAGATGTGATGGTACCTGCAGGTCAGCTGCTCAACACAGCGGGCGAAGGTATGGACCTGATTGATCAGGTGATGCCGCAGATTCTGATGGGTCTCAGTGCTGAAGCTCTGGGTATTATGGCGACGCTGAATACGGCTACGGTTGAATATTCCAAGGTGCGGCAGCAGTTTGATACGCCGATCAGCTCTTTCCAGGTGCTGCAGCATCGCATGGTAGATACTTTTATGGCCTGCGAGCAGACTAAATCGATGCTTTATCGCGGACTCTGTCAGGCGGGTGAAGATGATTCTGCGGCGCTGTTAAAAACTGTACATGCCCTTAAGGCCACTGTTGCCCGCTATGGCAAGCTGATTGGTGAAGAGGCGATTCAGATTCATGGCGGTATTGGCATGACTGATGAGCTAAATATCGGGCATTATGTGAAGCGTCTGATGATGATTAATGTGAGCTTTGGCGATGGCGATTACCATCAGAAGAAGTTTAACCAACTCAGTTATTCTGCTTGATGATGAGTCTGCCCACCCTGGCTGTTGGCCTCGGCGCTGCCGGGCTGACTTGGTGGGGCTACAGGTTACTGCGCCGAGATCCATTGGCGCAATTTGACCTTCCACTGGGGCGCCTGGCTTCGGTGGATAGCCCAGAGGCTAAGCTTCAGTCCAAGCAGGCGCTAGTGGCGATCACTCAGCGCCTAAAGGCTAGTGCGGCCAGTTCCAGCAAACTTTCCATCAAGCGCCGTGTGCCAATTATGCGGGAGGCCATGGAGACTTTTTTTGCCGAGACAGAGAAGCTGGCGGTCAGTACCTTTACCCCTGTGGATGCCGCCGGTGTGCCTGCTGAATGGGTGGTGGCACCTGGGGTTGATGCAGATAATAGCCGCCGCCTGATGTATATCCATGGCGGCGCCTTCTTCGCTGGCAGCCCTAAAAGTCATCGGGTGATTACCAGTAAGTTATCAGAAATTACCAATAGCTCGGTGCTGGCCATCGACTATAGATTGATGCCTGAATACAGCCGCCGAAACTCCGTTGAAGACTGCCATACTGCCTATGAATGGCTGCTGGATAATGGCTCTCAGGGCCCAGGCAAAGCCGCCTTTATGCTGGTTGCCGGAGATTCAGCCGGGGGAAACTTAACCCTGGTTCTGCTGGCCCTGTTGCGAGATAGTGGAGGCCGGGCTCCCAATGCCGCTGTGTGCCTGTCACCTGTCACTGACTGCCGGTTTAACAGCCCCAGTATTTTTTCCAATCTGAGCTCTGACGTGATGCTTAAGCCTCTGGCCAGTCGCATTACCAGAGTACCCAAAATTCTGCTGCGCCTAAGTGCCCGCCATTTGGCCAGGGATAACCCCAGTGATCCGCTGATTTCGCCATTGCTTGGGAATCTGTCAAACCTGCCACCCACATTGGTGCTGGCAAGTCATGATGAGATTCTGCGGGATGATGGGCGACGCTATGTGAATAAAGCAGTGGCCTCAGGGTCAAAAGCTGAGTTTGTCTACTTTATGAAAATGCCCCATGTATGGCCGATTTTTTATCCCGACCTGCCAGAAGCGGAACTGGCCTTCCAGCAGATCAGTGGTTTTCTAGACCGTCATTCTCGATAATTAACCCTTGGGCTTGCGCATCATTAGCGCCGGGGTTGATTCTGTGTAAGCAATGAACTCCGGGTCCGATCCCCATTTTTTTTGTGCCAGATTTTCCAGCAGTGGAATGCCACTGACTTTAGTCAGTAGCACATAGACAAATACCGGCGATATCATGGTGGCCAGTTGCCAGCCACTGAGAACTGGTAGGGCCAGCAGCGCCAGACCCAACCACAATGTTATTTCACCGAAGTAGTTGGGATGCCTGGACCAGGCCCACAGGCCAGTGGTGACAAAGCGGTCACGATTGTCCGGGTTCTTTCTAAACTTGGTCTTTTGGCTGTCTGCGATCACTTCAATCAGCAGGCCTGCAATCCACAGCGCTATACCTGTGTAGGCCAATGGGCCCAGTGCTACTGTGGTGTTTGAGGTCATGGCGGCCAGTCCTGCTGCCATGGTGACCAGTACCCAGACTCCGCCTAAGGTCCAGGTCATCAAAAACCAGACAAATTTGGTTTTCATCACTCTAAAGCGCTTGTCTTGGCCGTCTTTCTTGATTCGCCAGAATAAAAATGACCCCAGCCTCAGGGCCCAGATCAGGATCATTGCACCGATAATTAGATCCCGCAAATCAAGATCAGGATTGAGCCAGGCGGCGGCGATTACAGTGCTGATATAAGAAATAGAGCCGGTCAGATCAAAGTAATGCTCTGTCTGGAAGGCAAAGGAGGGGAGAAATATAACCCAGTGCAGAACAAGGCCAATGGCACCGCAGAGAAGAAATAATGGCATTCCATGGACGCTGGTGCTGCCCTGACTACCGGCCAGCAAGATAAGGGCTGCGATACAAAGGGATACGGCAATGCCGATAATACTGTTAGTTGTTTTCATTATTATTCTCAACTGGTCGTTAACTATTATTTGGATTTATACGGCATTTGGCAGCTGACTAGATTGCTTTGCTGGTACGGTTAAAAGGCATCCATAAACACATAGGGGTCAAATTCCCTGCAGCCGCCTCCGGCCAGATTGCTATAGCGCTCGGGGTCCCAGAAGTCGCTGCTGTGGTAGGAGATTAAAAAGCTCTCTACAAACAGTTTGCAGCGGTCTTTTTGCTGCTTGAATTCTGTGTCCGCTTCAATACGGGTGATCATATCCTCAACACTTGGGCTATAGTTTTCCATGCGCCAGCCGCCATCTGCGACACTGTCAAAGATCATTGTATTGGGTTTGTTTTCGCCCCAGGGGATCCAGTCTGGTTGCTGTAAGTAGCGCCCCTTGCCCGGGGAGCCGGTGTGGGCGAACTGACCCCAGTAATTCATCATGGCTTTGGATAGGGCCTCCCGTTCATCTCTGGTTTCTTCGCCGTACAGGAAAGGCAGTCTCAGGCCACCGGCAAAGTCGCCAAAAATAAAACTTATTTCCAGACCATGGCCGGCACCCACAAGTTCAGGGAGATTGGCTGCCCAGCTTTTGGGCGATGAGTCCCAGTCAAATCTATAGCTGTAAATATTGTTCTGCTGGGGCGAAGGCTGTGAACCGGTCATCAGTCGCGCCGTTTCAGTGCCGCCCAGCACATGCCAGCGCTGGGAGTAATATTTTGCATAGCGCTGATAATCGGCGCGATCTTTTATATTGAGCCTGAAGCCCAGTTGCCTGTCGACAAAGCGCGGATCACTGGCCATCAGGGATTTCTCTTCATCGCGATTTGAGCCGATAATCATGGGCACTGAATTGTAGGTCTCGGCGTTGCTGAAGACTTCGGCGAAAGGCTGTGAGGGCAACACATGGCCATCCCGCAGCAGTTGTGGTATGTGCACCCTGTCTCTGTTGCGCGCAGTCTGCAAATTGGCCTTCATCAGGGCCGCGGGGCTCTGCTTGTAAAGCAGTCCGGCAATGGCAGCGTCGGTCATATTATTGACGTCGCCTATAGCTTCACTGCGATCAGTGGCAATATTCAGATTGATCAGCAGCTGCGCAACTAGTTCATTGGAGCTGACTGGCCAGCCTGGCTGGGTTTGCTCGTCATGGAAATTTTCAGCACTGGCAAGGCTCTCTGTGCGCGATGAACCGCTCTGGCTAATCGCTTTGTGAAACAGTCCTGTGGCCAATGGCGATGCCATAAGGGCAAAAACATTGCGTCCCCCTGCGGACTCGCCAAACACTGTGACATTGTCGGCATCACCGCCAAAGGTATGGATGTTGGCTTGCACCCATCCCAGGGCGGCAATAATATCCAGCAGCCCGTAGTTGCCGGATGCATCCTCTGGGTTGGTGGCAGTATTGCGAATAGCCCGATGAGTCAGGGAGCCGAGCTGGCCCAGCCGGTAGTTGAGGGAGACAAAGATCACCTGCTGGTCTGCGGCTATATTGTGGCCCTGATAAAACCGCGCGGAGCCGAGATTATTGCCGCCGCCATGGATCCACAGCATCACTGGTAATTTGGTAGATGGATCTGTGCTGTCGGCACTGAGCTTTTGTGGTGCCCAGATATTGAGATAGAGGCAGTCTTCGCTACCCACCATATCGCCTTTGCTGCCGCCCTCTGCGGCAAGAAAGGTCCAGGGCTGGGGGCAGGGATCAGCATTTTTCAGGGCCAGCAATGGTTGCTGCCAGTTTTGCACTGGCCTCGGTGCTTTCCAGCGCAACTGGTCAACTGGTGGCGCCCCATAGGGTATGCCCAGCCAGGCGAAGGTGTTTTTGCTCGATGAGAAGCCTATAACCGGGCCATTGGCTGTCTCTCTGGCTGTGACTGGATCTGGGGTATTAATAGCACCTGTGGTGGTGACTAGGTTATCCAGGTCGATACTGTCTTTGCCCAGATATACCAACAGGCCTGTAATCAAGCCTATTATTATCGCGGTTATTATCAGTAGATTTTTCAGCCGCATCTAAGCTTGTCTTTAGCCTCGTTTGTTCAATCGATAAATATTTAGTCCAGCAATAACCCTGCCAGATGCAGCCTGTGGTGCTGAGCATCCCCATACTGATGCTGTGACCCCAGTGCGCGTCTGAGAAAGAGCTGGGCATCGCAGTCGTAGGTGAAACCCATGCCGCCATGGAACTGAATTGCCCGGTCACCGGCAAACAACAGTGCCTCTGTGGCCTGTGCCTTGGCCATGCGGCAGGCAATTTCAGCATCCTGATCCAGGGGCTGCAAGGAAATCACTGTGGCAGCATGATAGATCAGGCTGCGGGCGGAATCCATCTGTATCAATATATCTACGGTGGGATGTTTAAGGGCCTGGTAGGAGCCTATCAGGCGGCCAAATTGTATTCTGCTTGTGAGGTAGCTGACCACAGTGTCCAGTGTTGCAGCGCAGGTGCCGGTGCTCTCTGCGGCAATGAGTAGTGCTCCGATCAGTTTAATATCGCGCAGGGCAGTCTCGCTCTGGGGCAGAATATCATTGGGAGTAACCTCAACGCCGCTGAAATTCACGGTGCAGGCGCGCTTGGTCTCATCAATCAGCACTTTGCGGCTGAGGGCATCCGGGCTCAGGCTGGATGCGGCCACCAGTACTAGCACCTGGGCACCATTGTGATTGGCTGACACAATAAAGAAGTCGGCAACGGCGGCATCACTCACCAACAGTTTGCTGCCTTCTAATATCAGCTTATCTCCGCTCTCGCTGAGGTTGCAGCTGGTGGTTATGGCACCCCAGTCCTCATTGTCGAGTAATGCCAATGTGCCTATGCTGCCCTCGGCAACCTGGGGCAGCCAATGGGTTTTATGCTGGTCGGAGCCACCCCGCAGGATGGCCTGACTGGCTAGGGTGGTGGCGATATAGGGGGTACTGAGTAAGTGCCGGCCCATGCTTTCGATCAGGGCGACGGTGGAGCCGATGCCCAGTTCCGAGCCGCCGTACTGTTCTGGAATGGCAATGCCTGTCCAGCCCAGTTCGACCATCTCTGACCATACCTGCTGGTTATAGCCATTGTCGGAGGCGATAAGGCTGCGCACTGTGCCTATATCGGATTTGTCGGCACAGAAGCTCTTGGCGCTGTCTAATATCATTGCCTGCTCATCGGTAAAGGCAAAGGCCATATTTGCTGTTCTTGAAGTCATGGGTTCAGTCCTTTCTAATCTTTGGGCAGGCCGAGCACATGCTCGCCGACGATATTGGCTTGCACCTGGCTGGTGCCGCCACCAATAGTGGTGGAGAAATTGTTCATGTAGGCACGCTGCCAGAAGCCACCGTCAACCGCATCTTTATCGCCAACATAGAGGGCGCTCTGGGCACCTTGCAGGTTTAGCGCGTACTGGCGCATGCGACGATAGAACTCAGTGCTTCGCAGCTTGCCCGACAGGGACAGGGAGTTGGGGTAGTCGGCGCACAGGGCAGGGGTCTGTATGCGTTTTTCAGCCAGGTGAAGGGCTTTTTCTTCAATCAGAAATTTGACCAGGTTGTCTCTGGTCAGGGGATCTTTGAGCAGTGGCTGGCCCTCCCGTTCAATCTCTGCGGCCATCTTGAGCAGATCATTCATCACGATTGAGAGTATTGAAATACCCCCAGCTGCACCGGCTTCTGCGCCGCGCTCATATTGCAATGTCTGCATGGCAATGCGCCAGCCCTGACCTTCTTCGCCCATAATGCAGTCGGCTGGAATGCGTGCATCGGTAAAGAAGGTTTCGGTAAAGCCATATTCGCCGGTGAGCTTTTTGATGGGCTGGGTGCTGATGCCATCTACATGCATCGGGGCGAGGAAAAATGACAGGCCGTTATATTTACGCTCAGCCTGACTGTCGGTGCGGGCCAGCAGAATCATATATTTGGCATAGTTGCCCATGGTGGTCCAGATTTTGCTGCCGTTAACCAGATAGTGGTCGCCATCTCGTTCGGCTCTGGTCTGGATGCTGCCAAGGTCGGAGCCATGGTTGGGCTCTGAGAAGCCTTGGCACCAGATATCCTCAGCATTAAGAATGCCTTTAAGGTATTTCTCTCGCTCGTAGTCAGTGCCTTTGTCGAGGATTAATGGCCCGGCCCAGCCAAGCCCAATCACATTGAAGCATATGGGTACTCGGGCTAACTTCATTTCCTCATCGGCAATGTTCTGGTAGCTCGGTGACAGCCCGCGACCGCCATATTTCTCTGGCCACGCCATGCCCAGATAGCCGGCAGACCAGACTTTGTGCTGCCATTCCCGAAGGAAATCCAGCACCTGTTCGGAGCCAACTTCCATAAAGGTCTGGGGCAGTAGAAAGCCGGGGTCAGCTGGTTGGTTGTGTTTTATCCAGTCGGCGACTTCAGCGCGAAATTCCTGCAGGTCTTTGTCGGTAGCCATAGCTGTAGATCTCTCAATTTATTTTTGCTTTGCGCAACCTTAGCCCTGGGGGCCCCAAGAGTCTTTTTAATTGGTGCCAATCGATAGAGATTTGGCGCCAATTGGCTGTATCTAAGAGTCTGCCTGGGGCTGATTGAGTAGGGTTTGCATCTCAATTAATGATTAATGTTAGTTATCACAATAGTGCGATAACTAATTGATAAATATATGTATATACCTGTGTTTTTTTATTGTTTATATACCCATATCAAGCTCGCTATCTGATAGCTGACCACCGCCCTTTACTGCTTTGGGTGGGCAAATTATTTGCACTTTATTTGCAGTAAGCCCCAGCCAAAGGTTATCGTGTTGGTTTTAAACTACACTATTTCTCAATGCCTTCAAGTAATCCCAAACAGACAGTCGCAGCGACCGGTTCTGCGCCAAAAATCCTTGTGGTTGGTCCTTCATGGGTCGGCGACATGATGATGGCCCAGGCGCTTTTTATTGCCCTGAAGCAACAGCAGCCCGGGGCTATTATTGATGTGCTGGCGCTGGGTTGGTGCAGGCCTATTCTTGCGCGGATGCCCCAGGTCAATCGCACTATCCCGATGCCTCTGGGTCATGGCAAGTTTGATCTCAAGGGACGCAAAGCATTGGGTGTCAGTCTGCGCGATGAACATTATGACCAGGCTATTGTGCTGCCCAACTCCTGGAAGTCGGCGCTGATTCCATGGTTTGCCAATATTCCTGTACGCACTGGCTGGAAGGGCGAGGCGCGATACTTTTTGCTCAATGATCTGCGCAAGTTAAATAAAACCACATTACCGATGATGGTGCAGCGCTATGTAGCACTGGCCTATCCCCGAGCCAGTGCAGAGCGCGAGGCTCTAGGCCATTGCCCACTGCCTGCGCTGCAAGTAGATCCCCGGCAGTTGCCAGCGCTGGCTGAGAAGTTCAATCTGTCGCGGCAGCCCATGCTGGCCATCTGCCCCGGAGCTGAATTTGGTCCCGCCAAGCAATGGCCGGTAGATTACTACGCTAATCTGGCCAGACA
>Ga0209198_1001119_pt1 | contig 21518 bp, 20 predicted proteins | sample COGITO_mtgs_1105_2_FD_184804 | JGI IMG/M metagenome (GOLD analysis project Ga0209198, IMG submission 184804) | Pelagic marine microbial communities from North Sea - COGITO_mtgs_110519 (SPAdes) (version 2) | ecosystem: Environmental > Aquatic > Marine > Epipelagic ...
GACCCCCTTTTTTTATTCCTCTTCTTCTGCTGCTGACAGCATTCCTACTCCTGCCGCTGTTGTAGCGCCTACTGCTGTTCCTTTGCCAATAACTTTAGCTGCTTCTAACTTAGTGATGCTACTGTTAGCTGCATCTATATCAGCCTGTGTTACTTTAGGTTTATAGTCGTTCATGGCTCTTTTATTATAAGCCATTTGTTTGGCCTTAAAGTAGGGGTCTGCCATATCAGCCTCCTCCGCTGTCCTAGCCACTCCTGTTATCGCCTCAACGCGCTTAGAAGCAGCCTCTAGTCTATCTGGAGTCAGTCTTCCTTGTATGTCTTTAACAAACTTTTGCTGACCTCTATATGAGTGGGCGATTAAAGGCTGCACTGTCAGTACACCATGACCTCCTATAGGGTTTATACCAAATATGTCGTGACCATCGCTCAGACCTGTATACATCTTCTCGTTGTAAGGGTCTACAGCCAGAAACGCATTCATTCCGCCTAGTTCTTGCTGTCTTGAGTTAAAGGACTGTTGAACTGCAAAATAACCTCTAGGTTTTTTAATGTCGCTTATTTGGTTGCCTCCTACTACCTGTCTATCACCGTCCCGCACAGGAGCCATTTTTAACTTAGGTTCTACCTTTCCTGTTCCGTAAAGTAAATCATCAAAGGTGTCACCTACAAGTTTTATCTTTTCCCCACCTTCGGGAAGACCTAGATGTCCGGCATACCTAGCTTTGAGAACCAACTCAGCAACTTTATTAGCTGACTCAGGAGAGTAGTCATAAAGACCTTCACCAGTAACAGGGTCTTTTGCCCATACTTTAGGAAGAACTTTAGGTTTTAAAGGTTTGCCTGTCTTCTCGCTAATCCTTGGCGGCCCTACCTTTTTATTTCCTTCGGCATCCAACTCGAAAACCATTCTCTTCTCGCCTTGAGGAACAAGACCGGCTTCGTGAAAGTAATGAACAGCTCTATTGTCTATCGTTGTGCTTATCTGAGCAAGCTCCACAGCCAATTCAGGCGGTAGTTTATCAAACGGCTCCAAGCCTTTAGCTTTTCTCATGTTGTTGACGGTCTTTTCTAAATACCTATCAGACATCCCTGTACTAAAGGCACGTACAACAGGAGCGCCTGAGCCACCTGCTCCTACACCTTCTATATAACCTTTACCACCACCTCCTCCGTCAGGGTCTTTCATAAGAACTTCAAAAGGCTTCCCATTAGTTTTATGAGTAGCAGGAATATGGGCAGCATATCTTTCAGCTATTTCATCTGGAACAGTAGCTTCTTTTCTATATCCATTGCCTACAGCGTTGACAAGCCTGGCTGTATCGTTTACATCAAAACCTTCTTCTAAATAGTTAAGAGCAATCGGGCCTTGGAACAGAGCAGTGTTTTTAAACGCACCACCACCCATTTCCTTTCCTTGACCAGAGGCTATAGCAAAAGCTGTAAACTCAGCGTCCTCACCCTTTGCCCCTAGAACATCATCTAGTTTTTTATTCTGGATGCCGAGTACACGGGTAGATGCTCTTTTTGCAGGGTCAACGCTCTCTTCAATAGCTTCAGGCACTGAGCTACCAAAAGCCTTTAGGAAGTTTTTCTTACCTTTAATAGCACTACTGTAGAAATCAGGAATGTTAGTTTGTGTACCTAAAGCTGTTCTGTTAATAAGATTAGCAACGCTCTGCCCTGCGGCTTTAGCAGGCTTACCTAAAATAGGAAAAGCACCTATTCCCGACAACAACATACCTGTACCGTCGCCTCGCTGTCTTGCGTCCTCAAAGTCTACGGCGGCTAGAGCAGTACCAGTCCCCGGTAAATAGTCACCCATCCCCGTAAGTTTCTGGGCTTGTTGTAGGTTCCTACGCTCAGTACCTCCGAATAGCCCCAGTGTTGAGGCTACTCCTTGTTCAACATTACCTCTAAAGGTTCCTTCGTCGGGAACCAGTTGGACGTTAGAACCTCCTCTAACATAGGGGTCGCGCTGTGCGCTTGCCTTTAAATCCCTGTTAAGTTTCTCTTGAAAGGAAGGCTCTTGTTTTATGACACCGTTTAAGATGTCTAATAAAGGGTCACTACTTGTACGGGATTTCTGGGTACTCATACGCCTGTTCTTCCTTTGTTAAGTCTTCAGCATCAGTTAGTGGTAGTTTCATAATCTCTACCAGTGTTGCCCTGTCAAGAGCAAGAGCTTCACGCATCTCTTTTGACTTTGTTCTTCTACTTATCTTATCCATAGTAACCAAAGTCTTACCTAGATACTTACGCAAAGCAGGACTTACAGTACCACGATAGGCGGCGTATCCCAGACCACCGGCAACAGCGGCTGTACCTAAATAAGGCAGTAAGTCTTGCAACGTCTGACTAACAGTAAAGCTACCCAAAACACCTAATGTTGCTATCTTACCGTAAGGTGTTTTTGGCAGTGAAGAGTCAGTAGCTCTCATTATGTTTTGAAGGCTACGACCTAACGCTGTATCAGCATCCTGAGCGGCTTTCTGTTTTACTACGTCCTTGGTTCTATACATTAAGTGCATATCTTTAAGCTGTTCAGCTACTTTAGAAAAAGGAGTAACTTCAATAATTTTACCATTAAGGTAGTCTCTTACAGCTTTCTGAGAAATAGCAAAGGCTGACTCATTACCTTCAAAAGCCTTACGACCTGTGTTAGCAATGTGATTATCAAAAGTTTTACGTAGCTCATGTAAACGAGCAGGTGTAATATCACCATCACCTAACTGACCGTCTAACCAACGGAACAACTGAGCCGCTGTCTTGGCCTGTGTTTCTCCGGCTAAAGCAGGGTTACCAGTAACAGGGTCTAACAGGTCGTCGATAATGCCTTGCATATCAGAACGTATGTCTGCTTTTTTTATTTTAACATAGTCATACTCACGTAGTTCTTTTGTTAGCTTTTCGCCACGATTGTTTATTTCCTTAGTCAGAATGTCTTGGTTCTTTTGATTACTATTCTTACCTAAAACTTCAGTATTTTTCAAGGTATTAATAGTATCTTCATCACGCTGAGTACGTCTGTAACGTGTTACCCCTTTTTCATCAGTGTACATCTGTTCCTGACGCTCGGCACGATTAGCAGGCGTGTCTAAAGGTGTTATTACTTCCTCTAGGTCTGCCCTTGTACGTTCTTCAGCAGTACGAGCGGCTGAACGCTGTAAAGCGACACCACGCTTACGTAGCTCACTTGGAGAGTAAGGTACAGGGTTACGCATCATAGGCGGCTTGTAGACTTCAGCTACCTGAAAGACACCTTTAAGGGTATCAGCCTGAACAGGATTATTCTGTGCAAACTCTGTCCACGCATTAATACCAAACCGAGCGGCATCTAAGCCGACTTCAGCCAAAGGTGTGTCTGCCAGAGGAGCTAATGTCTCAACAACTTTGTCTGCAATTGCTTTTTCATTACTGTCAGGTATAAGTTCTAACAAGCCTTTACCGCCTAACATAACAGCTTCAGCGATTGGGTTCGTAATGTAGCTTTTAACAGCTTCACCTGCTAACTGAGGCACAAGCTGACCTGTAGTGCCTCCTCTAGCAAAAGTCTCTGCTGTTCTTTCCATTGCTCTCTGAGGGAACTGTCTAATACCTTCAACAATGCCCTCTCCTGCTTCTACCGTAGCCTGACCCATATCATAGTCTGTAGGCTGATAGCCTTGAGATGCTTCTTGTTTTGCCTCTAGTGCTTGAGCGGCTCTTACAAGCTCCTCTACAGCCGCCGTGTCCCCCTCTTGGTCAGCAAGGAGGATAGCGGCGTTTAGTTCTTCTAAAGTTGGTTCCATGATTACCGACCTTTATTTAATACGATTTAAGTAGCTCTGAGCGCCTGAACTGTAGCCTTGCTGTGTAGTAGTCATCTCAGGAGGCTGTATGTAAAGGCTCTGATAAACAGCATTGTCTAATTCAGTACCCTCCACTTTGTTAAGAGTGTCCAACGCGCTATTGTTAGCGTTGATAGCGTCCATAGCAACTTGGCTTTCAATACGGATAACTTCTCTAATAGTTCTCTCATCAAGAGCAATATTACCAGCCACGACTTTCTCAATAAACTCTCTATCTTTATCCGAGATTGCTGTACCAGAACCAAGGGCTTTAATAAGAGGAAGTACCTGTTTAGCACGACTAATCATAAACAACTCAGTCGCCGCAACTTTATCTTCCATATCTTCAGGCAGAATACCCATTGCCTTACCTATACGCATCACTTCCAACTGAATAGGTGCGGTAAAACCACTAACAATGCCCTTGTTAAGAACTTCCATACTATCTTGGTTAATTCTTAGTATTTTCTCGGCTGTCTGTGCTTGAGCGTTTAACTCCAAGAAGTTATCAGTCATTTTACCTGTTAGCTTAGAAGTGATACCGTCAGCGGCACTAATCTGTTTAGTAACAACAGGAGCAGGGCGCAGACCTAAGTCCATAGGAGACTCCCACTTACTTGTCTCAGGGTTCCAGACATTAGCAGACTCATCTACACGACGGCTCTGTACTTCTCCCTGAGCATTAGTAAAGGCTTTAATATTTGCTTTCTTACCTTCTAGTTGCTCAATAAACAAAGTATCAGACATAGAATCATACTTACCGTTGTTAATGTCAGCAATAAGCTCAGGAGAAGCGTTTCTAGACTTAGCTACAGCTGCTTTACCCTTACGACCTCCTTTGTTTACTATATTACGTTCCTGCTCTTTGTATATAGTCTTCTGAGCTTCCTCTAAACTACCTCCACTCTGTAAGGATTCTATTGTAGAAGTAAGACCCAGACTCCTAGCAGATGTTACTAGAGCCTTTCTCTGGTCGGCAAGTGCTTTTTTTCTAGCGGCTTCTTCAGCGGCTGCCTTATCTTCAGCAGTAAACTGCATCTGATACTTTGCAATTACGTCTGGAGAAGCACCCATTTTCCCCATAATTTGTAAAAGCTCTTGACGGTCATTAGGGTCTTGAGAGCCAGTAAGCTGTGCAAACCTTTCCTTGAGTTTAACACGTTCAGGTCGGAAGTCTGCCCTAGCAAGAGCTTCGTTTCCTGTAATACCTCCGATACCAGCACCTAGTTGACCAACACCTGTTAGCATTGTTTCTGCTAGGCCAGATACTGACTGACCTAGTTCTCGATTAAACGTAGAGTCTAATCCTGTTAAAAAACCTCTAGCCATTTTTAATCCTCCGCCATGAAAGAGTTGACGCCGCCAACAAGTGAATTGAGTATGGAATTGTACAAGTTACCACTTACCTGCGCTTCAGTTACACCAGCGTTTAACAAGCCTTCTAAACCAGCCTGTGAAAGTTGTGACCTTAGTTCCGCACCACTTAATTGACCTTGAGCAGCTATCTGTGCCGGTATCTGTGAAGCACCAAACAAACCAATGGCTTGCTCTTGTGGCATGTAACCTTGACCCATCATCATGCTACCTAAGTTTGCAAAGCCCTGCTGCTGTGCTAAGGCTTGCTGTTGTGGTATAAAGGACTGACCCATCAAAGCACCACCTAAGTTTGCAAAGCCCTGCTGCTGTGCTAAGGCTTGCTGTTCAGGACTGAAGGACTGGCTCATTAAGCCTGTACCTAAAGCAAGTGCTTGCGAGTCTCTCGCTCGTGCTGCTTGCTGTCCTGCATACGCCTGACCTGACAACTGTTGTGCTGATTGTAGAGCTTGTGCTTGCTCGCCTAACGCTGCCTGTCGTGCCATCGCTGACGCTTGTAAGCCTGCTTCCGCTCTAGCCTTTTCAAACCCGAACTCTTCAGCAGTTCCGCCAAACTCAGCAGTAGAGATACCACCACGACCACTAGAGAACAAACCTTGGTCTAGGTTCATGCGCTGACGTTCTTCTTCAGGACGCTGTGCTGCTCGGATGTTCTCGTAGTATTCACCGGCAAGCGCCCCTGTGTCGCCTCTAGCGCGACCATACAGTTCCTCTGCTTCTCTAAATCTACGGTTTTGTGTGTCACGTTCGGCTCGTGTCATGCCTTCACCGACTTGACCGAACTGTCCCTGAGCCTGACTAAACAAACTCGAAGCAGCCCGTCGTTCAGCAGGAGTCATTCCTTGCCCCGCTTGACCAAAAGCTCCTTGGGCTTGATTAAACAAACCTGAAGCAGCTTGTTGTTGTGCGCGAGTTATTCCTTGTCCTGCTTGACCAAAGAATTGATTAGCCTGTCCAAACGCCGCGTTCTGCATTGCTTGCTGTTGTGGGGACAAGTTTAAATTAAAACCGCCCTGAGCAGTTGTACCTACGTTAGCTAAACCGCTTGTAACGGTGTAAGGCTGAAAGGTCGAGTCCTGCATTGCCTGATTGCCCAGATTTATGCCACCAGTATACGCTCTGTTACCTAAACCTCGGAGTTGGTTTTGTAAATCGGTAAGAGCAGCATAACCACCTACTGTTCCTAAAACTGCTCCGGGAATTGCGTCCCAACCTGTTAATGACTCTCCCATCTTATAGTCCTCCGATAATAAATGCTAATAGTTCAGAATAACTAACTGAAAGAGTTCCTGTTTCTTCACTTCTTGTAAACATACCGTATTCCTCTGCGTTTAAACCTTCAGCTGCAAAAGCTGCTTCCAAGTCTTGTGCTATCACACCTACGTGATAACGAGAACCGTCAACACCTTTTCTTTCTACTGAGTCCTTCCACTTATACTTACGAATTAAACCTTTACAAACCTGTGCAACCCTTACTTCAGCTTCACTAAGTTCTTCAATGCTTTGCTTTAGGTTACGGTCAGAGGAAGTGTCCAAGGCATTCTTAGAAAAGATAGTTTTAAATCTGTCATTGCTAGTACCTAAGTTAGCAATTTCGGTAGTACCTACACCATTTCCATCAACAGGGAATATGTTTATAGTACCGGCGCCAGACATCCGTAAACCACAGACAGCGTCCGCTATAAAGACTTCATCTGTACTTACTAAACCTATTGTAGCAAGAGGAGTAGTAACACCTGTGCCTGAAACATCGCCGAGTCTTATCTGACCATCGACAGTAAATTGACCTTCAGCGGCAGATACAAGAGGGTTGTTATTAGGCTCTAAAATAATAGGAGCATCAGTACCCGCTAAAGTAGTAACAACAAATCTATCATTACTTTCGGTAGTCCATATTACATCAGCACCAATAGTGCCTCCAACAGCAAACTCAATCTCCGCCTCGCCTGTATCATTAGCATCTAAATGGAGAGTAGCATCTGAATCTCCTGTGCCTCTTGATGTGATATTAACTCTACAATCAGCATTATCACCAGTACTTAAACTCTGTACGTCTAGTCCTGTAAAATTACCAGTCTTCCAACGATGTATGGACGTACCTAAATCAGTAACGCCGTCAGTACTAGCGCCTGCTGAATCGCAGGGGAATATATTATTAGTACCTGCTCCACTTACTCGGATACCGGCAATGGCATCTGCAAAATAAACATCACTACTTCCAGTTAAAATACCAACTGTACCTTTAACAGCACCGTCACTTAACTGTAGAACACCGTCAGCCTTAACAAGCAACGAATCCTCTTCCTTAACGCGCAGATGAATACCACCATCAGATGCTGCGGAATAGGTTTGAATTACTAAATCATCGTTGCTTTGCGGAGACCAGAATAAGGCAGCACCATCAGTACCGTCGGTCTGGAAACGAATAGCAGACTCACCATTACCGTTAGAGTCTAAGAATAACTCAGCGTCATCGTCGTCTCCACCTGAGTTTGTACCCTTAATGGTAATTTTAGCATCGCCTGCTTTCTCTACAATTAGTTCCTCAAAGTAACCAGTCTTCCAACTATGTGTGGGAGTGCCAAAGTTAGTTACCTTGTGGGTGGCAGTGCCATTTTCGTCACAAGAGAATATGTTATTAGTGTCCGCACCACTTATACGAATACCTGCAATGTTGTCAGCAAGGTAAACGTCATCACCAACTAAACCTATTTCACCCTTAACTGAACCATCACTAATTCTTAAATCACCTGTAACAGTAACGACGCCTTCAGCGGCTCTTAGTGTGTTTACATTGTTAGGCTGTAAGTCAATAACACTCCCTGAAGTTAAAGTTTTAATGTTTAAGTCAGGAGAACCTCCGTCAACAAAGTATTCTATTGTTGCGCCTAAAGAGCCATCATGTAAAAAATTAATTTCACTCTCACCTGTTGCTGACGAATCAAGTGTCAGGGTTGCGTCAGCCTCACCAGTACCTGTGTTATGAATCAATAGTGATAAGTCTGCGTTGTTAGCTGCTTTCTCAACAGTTAAATTATCACAGTTAGCTGTAGTAATGTTAGCTGTGGTAGTATTAGCCGTAGTAATGGTAGCAGTTGGTATAGTCACTGTACCTGTAAACGTAGGTGACGCGAGGTCAGCCTTGGTTGCACTGGCTGTAGCAATGTTGTTAAACTCTGTAGTAAACTCAGAGCCTTTGATAACTTTAGCTCCATTGCCTGAAGGAAGCGAATCCTTAGTTCCAAAGTTTGTTGTTACTGTATAATTAGACATTACAAAAGTCTCCCGATTTTAGCTAGTATGTCAATTTTCTGTATTGCAAAAGAATTATTATTAATAGTAGATACTACTCCAATTTTTACTACGCTTCCTGAACCTGTGGTGTTTACCTTTGGTGTCTGAATCTCTCCACCCCCTGTAAACTCCGCAGTAGTATTAAACTCACTTACATTGTATTCACCGACAACACCCGCTGCTTCAAACTCAAACTGTTGCTTACTGAAGTTATCAGAGTAATCATAAGCCCAGTTAAGGTTTGCTGTAGTGCTACCACCACCAATTACTGTTGTGTGAAATTTCTTTAGGAACTTAACAATACCCGGATTACCGAAGTCTAGCTCATTGCTGTAGTAAGACATTTGGTACGTAGCTGTGTCATCTAAGTATCCTGCGTACTTAACAATACCTGTAGACAGTCCCATATAGAAACCATCCTGAGCAAGTTCGTTAAACGCCAAAGGTATAATACCTGACCATGTAGTCACCCTAAACGAACCATCTTCCATAGGCTGTCTTACGTCAAAACAGTAAGTAGTGTTACTAGACGGGAACGTCAACAAGTAAAAAGCATCTTCAGCGCTGTATACACTCTTAACAGGCAAGGACTCAAAGTTAGACATCGCCATTAAGTCAGTACGTACATTCTTACTAACGTCACGTAAGGGTAGCGACTTCTCCTGTATAAGCCTCCCTAAGCTCATTACACCGCGATTAGACAGGAACAGTATGTCATTACCTGTGGCTTGTATAGAGTCCCTCTCAATGCATCCTACGCCCTCTACGGTGTCCTTTAGGAATATAGTAGAGCTTGCTGTAGCAGGCGAACCTGAACTACCTGCACCTGCACCACCTTGCGCTCCATCATAAATCAACATAGAGTGCTTGCCAAAGACAATAAACAAACCGTTATGTTCTGTCAACGCTACAATCTCATCGTAACCTTCAGGCCAGAACTGAGTAACGTCTATTTGAAAAGAATCGCTTCCTGCCCACGCAGTACCGTCTAACAACTGAGAGACATGTATAGTATGTTTATCAGTTGCTAAGTCAGCCGCCCAAAGACGACCAAATGCTGACAACACTTCGTTAGCTTGTGGTGCGCCTGCTACTTCAACAAGAGTAGTGCTTCCAGAATCTGACCTAAGAGGCGCATGGCCTGTCTGGAAGAAGTATACGTCATCGTTAAAGGATGTTATCTTCCAATTGTTTGCTGATATAGAGTAGCCACTGGGGAGAGTAACTTCGGCTAGTGTGGGTGTACCTGTGAATATCTTATTGTTACCCACAGAGAACAACGTAGTAACACCACCAAAGGAAGTAAACTCAAAGATACCTTCGATACCTCGGCTACTTCCTAGGACACTACCACCGTTAGTAGACACAGTGTCGTATCCCTTACGCGCCCCTACGCGACCACGCTTGTCAATTACACAATTATCAGCAATGGAAGCAAAGGCAGGATTCATGCCAACAGGAGACTCCTCGGTATTGATACCAAGGAATCCCGGTGCTGCTACTGTTAGATTCTGTAATCGTTGGCTCATACGGCGTACCACACTGTTTCATTAGGGAAGCGAGCTGCATCGTAAGCAATAGCATCACTCAATGTTAGCATTGCTTGTGCTTGTAATTTAGCAGCTGTAGTGCCTCCAGTTTCTCCACGTTCCTCAACAGCCATTGACTGTGCTAACTGAATAACAGGAAGAGAAGGGACTTTAATATTATCTTGTGATGTAGTTAGCTCACCGCTTCTGTCCACTATGTTAAAGTTAAGAACGTATGCTTTATTAGGAACAGGATAGAGAGCGACACCTATAGTATTCGCATTTTCGTCGTAGCCTGTGTAAACATAATTAGAAGGTACAGACTCTGTAGCAGGATTAATAAACTTATCTTCCTGTAAACCTGCTTCAGTACCTAAGTTTACAAAACACTTTTCAGTGCTATTAGTTACTTGTAAAGTACTAAATTCTGATGTTAAGTTGTACAGCAAATAGTCACGCTGCCCTGCTACGGTAGTTGTAGTGTTTTCCCTACGAAGGGCTGACCAGTTCCAAGCGTCCTCTACCGTACGGTTAGCGTCGTTTACAAACTCACCAATCAGTTTAGAGTACGCTGTAGCATCAGGGGACGTTACTTCGTCCTCCCGCAGCCTACGTAGTACTTTGTTAATTGCTTGTAAATAGTTCATTAAAGTGTACTCTTAAAAGGGTCATTAGTTAAAAAGTCTTCAATATAATAATAATCTTCATCAGTAGGCTTAGAACTAGAAGGGTCTCTATATTCTAAGAAAGGTCTATCACTCAAACCTACTTCAGTTTTCATAACAAAGGGGTCGTATTCATAAGGGTCTTGCTGTGTTCCACCTACTCCACCAAAACCAAAATTAAAGTTTAAATCAAAATCAGGACTTCCAAAACTTTCCCCGTCGCCACCACTACCCGCAAAAGGATTTTCAGGCGTTGTACCTTGAGGTACATTTTCTTTAATAGTGTCTTCAATATCACTACCTGTTTCTCGACGAATATCGTCAATATCAGAACCTGCGTCTCCTACGGCACCTAAAGCAGGGTCTATTACGTCCCCCACGGCGGAGCTAGTGTCTCCTATAGCATCTGAAACAACGTCATCAACAGTAGAACCTGCGTCTCCTACAGCACTTAAAGCGGGGTCTACGTAATCACCAACAGTACGTCCAACCTCTTGTGCAGAGGAGCTAAGAATACCTAAGAACTCTTTAGCCGCATCAACATTAAGAAAAGACCCTTCAAAGTCTAAAAGAGGTTGTAAGTAATTATCATCAAAATCTCTTGCTCTCTGTCTTAGCGAGTCCTCAACAAAATTGTCAAAACCAGAGGCTTCAAGATAATCTTTTACTGCTCCTGTTAATATTTCTTCTCTATTGTCTCCGGCTAACGCTGAGTCCATTGCTGAGTTAAGACCGGCTTTAACATCTTCAGGCATGTTATCCCAAGTGTCTTGCCATCTCGTTACAAACTCTGGGCTTTTCCCGTTGAAAAGGTCAGTGTCAACTCCTTCAAACATGTCCTTAATGTAAGGGGCTGCTAACTCTTGAATCACAAACTCTTTTATATTACCGTTACCGGCATATTTAATTGCTGAGTTTGTCTGCTCGTAAGTTAATTCACCTACTCCAAAATTAAGACCTGTACCTTCTAAAGCTCTTTGGCCGGCATCGTAACCATACTGCGCTGCGTCTGAAGGGCTGTAACCTCTATCCAAAGCGTTGTTTGTGGCATTATCCTGAATTACAGCGGCTTCCTCTGCACTTACAGGAGGTGTAGTCACGCCCGTTGCTTCTAGTAGACCGGGAGCAACTCTTACGTAGTCTTCAGTATTTCCCTCTCCTTTTGCAATATTAACTAACGCAGGGATAGCGGTATAGGCACCCGCCGTAAGAAAATCAAGGGCTACTATTTTAAGAGGCTGTAAAATGGCGTCATACCATTTCTTACGAGGTCGTCTTTCTGCCTTTCTATCGTCAAAAGCAACACCACCAAGATTATCTAATCTAGCTATTTCAGCACGTCTTTCGTTTTCTTCAGCAGTAAAACCCTCAACTTCTTCAATGTCGTCAAAAGTACGATTTTTTAAGTAGTCGTAGTATTGTTGTTCATTTTCATCAGCAGAACCGGGAGGCACAATAACTTTGTAATCGTCGTAAATACCATTTTCAGTGCCTGTTGCATACGTTCCGTCTTCTAATTGAAAAACAAACTCACCTGCTTCAACAAGGTTAGCAACCACAGCTTCGGTATACTGCCGCTCATCAATCAAATCCCTTTCATAAAGGTCTACAATATAGGCGTTTCTTTTAGTAATGTCCGTGCCTTGGTAAGCACCAATAAAATCATCAGAGCCTTGCAAGCTATCTAAATAATTAAAAGCGTTAGCATAATCTTGCTCGCGTTTATCATCGTAAGCCCGATACATTGTACTTTCTAAATCAATGTCTACATCTGTTAGCTCTGTAAGACTATCATCAAAAAAGTTAAAGAAGTCTTCTTGTGACCTAACACCTTCGCTTGAAAATTCATCACGAGTAAAGTTATTTCCAAAAAGTGTTTCTGCTTCCTCTTCAGTATATCCTCCTTGGTCTACAAGAAAATCCATCCCCTCGTCAACAGCTATCTGTTCTTCAGTTTTAGCTCCTTGCGCCCTTGTAGCATCATCCAGATAACGGCTAAGCTCTGTGCTAGTAATTTCTCCGTTAAGATATGCCTGACGTAAAACTTCGGTTCTGTCCTCAGACCCTACAGGAAGCAAATTATTATAAACACTGGTTTGCCCAAAAGGTGATGTCGTACTTTCACTTCCAAAATTATAAGGGTCTAAGGCTGCAGACCTTGCTTCAAAGTTTTCTTGTCTTTCAGCTTCGGACATAGCAAGCCATTCTTCGTCCGTCCTTAAAAGAGGCAACACATTTTCTTTGTAAGCGTTGTTAGAGTCTATCACTCTATAATAATAAGGGTTTCCGCGTAAATCTTGAAGTTCATTTGTTCTATAATTATAGATATGACCGTCAGGAATGTCCATATCCTCTGGGAGTATAGGAGCGTTTCCGTACTGAATATATCCAGGGTCTCCGGGTCTTTTATACTCCCTGTCACTTAAAATTACAGTACCGCCGCCGGCTGTTGTTAAAGTGTCTCCTACCTCTGCGCCTCCTGAAAGAGTCCCCGACCCCGGCACACCTCCTCCGTAACCTAGCATACCAGACTGGGCTGTGTCTCCCTGCATCATAACAGTGCCGTCAGGTAACTCGACTGTCCAACCTTGCGCAGGGTCTCCTGATTCCCAGTTCATAGGATTCCAAGGACTATCCGCAAAATCTCCTAGCCACTGACCTGTGTCGTTAAATAAAGAACCGTCATACACAGAACCTGCAATCCTGACGATAGGCGCTGACCTAAACGCTGATAATGCGTAATCTTTGATATTGCCCATCATACTGCCGAAAGTCAAAGGTTCATTAGGCGGCATTGTGCCAAACTGACTTTGATAAGCATCCGTAGCTGACTCTGCGGGATTGTTATAGTTTGGAAGATTTTCTTTAGTAATTGCTGCTTGGTCTGTACGTGACTGGTCGTTAGCAGTGCCACTTTGACCAAATAATCCGCCGTCTCCAAAATCAGTATCTGGTGTGTCATATACAGAAAAGTTGTGATTACCTCTATTCTCAGGTTGATAAGTCTGTCCGGCTGGGTTACTGTATGGACTATAGTAACCACCTCCACCACCGTAGGTCATCTGCTGTGCGCCCGTTCCTCTACTCATTACTTAACTCCTTTAGTCTTTTCAACAGTACGCATTGCACCTAAACCAAGCATACCCATAAGTACAGGTAACATAGTAGACAGGTCTATAAGGGGAATGACGATTGTAGAACTGGCAAGAGCCAACGCAAAGTTTGCCATCGGTATAACCAAGAAGTTACTCGCCATTGCAAGACAGCAAGTCCAACCAACAGCCGGACGCCAACCTGCGACAAATAAGTTCTTATGTGCTGCCTCAGCTTTGTTTACCTCTATTTGTGACTTAGCTAGTTCGTGTGCTTGTTTCTCTGCTAAAACGGCAATCTCATGCGCTATACGTTGCTTTGCATCGGCATCGGGGATTACCTTGTCTAACAGCTTTGTTACTGGTTGTATTAACGACATGAGAATTGACATTACTTTCTACCCCTGAGTTCCATAACTGTGTTGGACTCCCATATACGCAAGCCCATCCAGATGATTGTAAATATCGACGCGATAGGCGGTAGCCATGCCGCTAATGAAAGTATACCTGTTGAAACAGCTACAACGTCCAATGCTTCTTTAGTCTCCTCTACCATGGGTTAGTCCTCGTCCTTGATAATTCTAGTCATGTTAAGTTCTGATAAACAATCAAAATAACTGTCTTCAGTATTAATGTTAAAAGCTAAACCGCTGTCTACTATTGCATCATACTCTTCAACTAGGAAGTAGCCTGAGCTAACCCAGTACTTGCTTAGTGTTTTCTTTAAAGGAATATCAAAGAAAGTTTCACCTAGTAACTCTTGTGCAGCAGTTTTGTTAGCGTCTGTTACGATTATGGTTGCATACTGATTCATAGGGTGACTCCTGTCTTAGCGGCCATGTACGCCTCAGTAGAAGCAATCTCTGCTGCGCTAGACTCAGCACCACGAACAACAAGGCCGTATATTCTACCGTCTAGGAACAATGAGGTAGCGTTGTTACGAGCGCCTACATTCAGCGTCCAGTTACCTAATGGCCCATTGCCTTGGTCGGAAGTGGAAGAAGCCTTCTCTACACCGTCAACTCTAATCTTATTAACATCACCATCAATATCAGTAATACCTGTTAAGACATTAGTTGAAGGAGGTGCATAGTCAGCAGGAGTGCTGCTGTTAATAGTAATGGTTCCTTTAGAAGTATAGCGCCAAGCGTCAGTAACAACAGAGGCTAATCTAAATGCTCCATCGTTTTGCCCAACGTGAGGAGATAACTCAGCAACAACTACAGTGGCGTCAATGTCTTTATGTGCGCCTGAAACTACAGTCATTTCATTAGTGCCTGTAAAGTCAATAGCACTTGTAGCTAGACCTTGTGCGCCAAAGAACTCTAGGTAATACAAAGAGCCTGCTTGTCGTAGCGTTGGTCGTTTAGCAGAGGTAGCTTGAATAGCATGATTGCCGTTGCCTGACTTGTCTGCGATGTAACCTATAGGGCCGTTGACCGCAGGAGCGCCAGTGCCATCACTGTTTTGAAACATGGATGAAAAATCGGAAGGGTCATACCAAGCGCCCTCTTCACCGGAAGCAAAAAGGGTCGAAGGTACAAATCCTGATGTATTCGTTACACCTAGTCTGTTTACACCTAAACCATACATGGCTTACACCATTGAGGTTATGTAGGCGGAACCAGTACCGGAAGCTAGGATAACAGAAACAGTATCCCCTGTGAACACATGAATATACTCAATAGCGTTTGCAGGAAGATATGAAGAAGAAGTAGTGGCTGTGCCTGTGACGCTATAGAAGCAGTCAGAGTCGCTTACGATGCGAGCTACACGAATACCGTCAGCAATAGCAGTAGCGGAGGCGGCAGTGCCTGAAGTGGATACTTTAGAAACAGTAGTAGGACGAAGAACTTGAATTGGTTTTGCATTTGAATCAATTGTCAAAGTAGACATAATATTTTCCTATGTAAAGATAAGAAGGCGTGATAGCCCGAAAGTAAAAGGAGGCACCCTTATGGATGCCCCCAGTTTGTTACTTAGCCCGGAACTACAAGTCCAAAGCCTGCGTCTGGACGGAGAGTCTTAACACCGTACAGAGTATCAGCAGTGTACAGAGTGCTTAAGAACTCCTGCTTGTACTGAGTCTGTGAACGAATACCCTGCTGTTCCGCAAGAACGTAAGTGTCCTTGTGGATAAGCTGAGCGGCACGAACGCCTGACGTTGGAGTAGCTACGTTAGTAGAAACCATTACGTCAATACCGTAGATGTTACCGATAAGACCGTTCTCACGAGTTCCTGTGTTGCTGAAGTCGCTAGAAACGTAACGGTCAAGACCCATGATAGAGTTACGTACTGAAGGTGGGATTACGAAACAACGGTCGTCCATAGGAACGTCAGCGTCATCCATCTTCTGAATCAAAGCACGGAAAGCCGCGTCAGTGAAATCATTGACAACACTGCCGGTTTGTCCGTTCGAGTATAATTCCACACCACCGGCGTCAGTTACTTTGAAAATAGCACTGTTTCCCCAAGAAGTGCCGTCGCCGTCACCTAGAGTCTTACCTAAATCCATAAGGTCAGTGTCGATTTGCTTGGCTAGTGCGTAACCTGCGTCATCGGTGTAGAACTTACGTAGAGAAGACAAAGCCTGAGTCTCAGTAATATCTTCGATAAAACGTGAGTACTCGTAGTGCTTGTCGATTGCTACTTGTACGTTCTCTTCCAAGTTGTTCTGAATGGTGACAGCTACGTTTTCTGCTTTAACCGAGGCGTTGCCACGGATAGGAGCAGGGATAACAATTGCGTCGCCTTTCTTGCCAGTCATGCTTAGTTTCTTAACTTTAGGAGCAATAACTAGGCTCTTTTCATAGGACGCTCGAATCTCGTCACTCCATAGAGTAGGGATGAACGAAGATGCGTTTTGACCTGATACTGCGCCGCCTTTTGCTGAGGTGTTGTCTACAATTGCGGTATTTAGTGGATATGTGCCTGCACCCATAATAATATTCCTTATAATAAAAAAAAGTTTAGGTTTTTACCTAACCCTGTTCTCGGCATACGCTTGTGTGATTTCATCAGACAAAGACATATACCTGTCAGGGTCGGTTTTCATTAGCTTAATAATGTCTGAGCGTCGATATACTTTCTTCGCTCGCTGCTCACCGTTTCCTTTGGTACTACCTGTGGAAGCAGTCTTAACAGCGGCTTTTCTGGTGTCCTTCTCAGCAGCTACAGTCTGAGCTACAACACCTTGACGGTCTTTCCAATTAGTAAAGAGTTCGTCTGCGGCTTCATAGTCATACTGTCGGTCTGCTTGAGCAAAGAGTTGTGTACGAATCTTAGAGGCTTTAATCCATTCAACAAACTTACCGTCTTGTACAATCTGTTCCATGTCAGGATGACGTGATTTCAGTTGCGTAAGTGCAGTAGTGCGTACATTGTTTAGATTAGCTGCCTCTGCCTTCTTAATTGAAGGATGATTAGCAATAGCTCTTTCGACGGCCTTGTCGGGGTCAGAGAAGAAATCAATATCTTCGGCTTCAGTCGGTGTTTCTTGTACTGGTGTGGTCGAGTCGAGTTGTGTCTGAATATAACTATCAACTACTGAACGTAACTCCCCTACTTCTCCGCTTTGCTTTCCTAAGAGCTTTTCAGCTTCTTGGTGCATCCGTACAATCTCAGCGGTTGACTTTCCTTTGTACTTATCGGGTATATCATCTTCAGGTGGAGTTGTCTCTTGCGGAGCTTCCTCTTGAAGGTCATTGATATTGTCGTGTTCTGTGTTGTCGTCGTCGAGACGCTCGTCATCTATAATAGTTGCTGCCATTATTAAACTCCGTACCTTTTAGTATTATGGAGGTTTATATTATGTAAGGGTTCATACACCATTATGAATTTGCCTTACGTTCTTGTTTCAGCTTCTGCTCTCGTTTCTTTACCCAAGCATCGGTATTGACACCGTGATGTTTCTCAGTTCTAGTTCCGAAAGAGTTTAGCTGTTTTACTGCCGGTAGACCACATTCATTGCAGTCTACTTCTCTAGTGTCGCTACTTACGAATCGTTCGCTAGTATGTCCTGCTTCACATTTAAAATCAAACAGTGGCATCTTCTTCAGAACCAAGGTTGTCATAAGCTGTACGGACTTGCTCTTCTAGGTTTAACAACGAAGCGATGACGTAAAGTTGTCCTTTCCGGAAGAAAAGGTCTTCAACATTCTTCGATGCCTCTACTGAATCAATACCCTTAGCGTTCGTCTCTAGGTCTTCCTTTAAAGTAGTCCAACCATCTGTACGGAACATCGAAAGCATATCTTCGTAGTATTTTTCTAATTCTTTATCTGTTTCAATCATTAACTGTTTCTCCTTAAAGGACAGTTTGTTATAAGTTAAAGTACAAGTTAAAGTATACTTAAGCATACTATAGTATTATTATAACATATATTGAAGCAAAAGTCAAGAACTATTTTACTTATTTGTAGCTACCTACTGTCATCTTGTTTTTTTTGTTCTTAGCTGCACGTCCGCCACGCTTAGGTTTAGCAGGACAAGACTTTGCTTTCTTTTTACATCCGCCTTTCTTCATCATAACTATTTCCTCTTAGACTTAGCGCCAGAACATTTCCAACGCTTACGTGATAAGTTGTTAGGTGTGTTAGGGTCGTTTTGTTTCTTCTTAGATAAGCCTTTCTTAATGCCTAGACTTCTAGCACAGTAGCTGTCGCCTTTGGAAGTCCCCGCTCTTACACGGGAACCTCCGTCCTTAGCTTTGCCTGCCTGTCCATAGGAGACTTTCTTACCGGAGGAAGTGACCTTAACCTTTGCTTTTCCCTTTCGTGGTTTTGCCACCGACAGTCTCCTCTTTTGATTTTAAAACCTTAATCTCTTTCTCTAGTTTCTCAATCCTTTCAGCTAAGGTCGCAAAGGAAGCGTTAAGTTCTTTTAGTACGTTGTTAAACTGGTGTTGTGTAATCATTGTGGCAATTGTCCCATATTAGGTTGCATCATTGGTGGTTCAGGCATAGCCCTTGGTTCTGGCTGTGCTTGTGGTTGAGCTACGTTTATATCCGCTGCTTTTTCTTTAATAACTATTTCACGTTCTTTCAGCATTCGGTCAGAGATACGTAATCGTTTCTCAAACTCTTTGTCGTCTACGTCCCCTGCACTCAAGTTAGCAGTAACTGCCTTAATACGGTCAATCTCAAGCTCCTGTGGTACAGCCTCAGCTTCAGCAGCGTACTTAGAAGCACGTGCTTGAGACTCTTGTGCCTGTCCTTGTAGGGCAGTAGTTTGTGCGTTCTGGAACTCCAACGCAGCTTGTTGCTGTGCCTGTTGAGCCTGCTGTGCTGCTTGTTGTTGTTCAGGGTTAGGAGTATTAGCTTGGTCAAGTTTAGCAATAAGCTCTTCACGGTTAGACAGGTTCATGTTGTCAACGATTGACTTAACCAACTCAGGGTACATTGGAGTCTCTGGCGACATAGTCTGTAGTAATTGAACAAGCTGTGTGACTTCATACTCACGAGCAATGATACCTAGAGAGCTAGACACGTCAAACTTGTAGTCAGCTACTGGGTATGTTTCAGGCTCAAACTGCATGTAACGGTGTGCAGCTTTAGTCACTAGCGGAATGATAAACGACTCTTGGAAGTTAATCAATGTACGCTTATGACGCTTAATAATAGCACCAAGGCTCATAGAGATGCCTGCGGCTGTGCTTTCACCATTAACGCTACCTGCGATACCTGCTGAGTCAATAGCGCCTGTAGCGGTCTGTACCATCGTCTGTAGAGCCTGTGCCTGAGCAAAGGTAATCTGATTGACCTGACCAAAGTTAAATGGCTGTAGTACTTCCGCAGGGTTACCGTTAGTAAGAATAACCTTACCTGCACGAATCTCTGGCTTAGAGCCTCTTGGCATACGAGAAGCATCCATTGCAAGCATAGGATGTACAGTCAGTGCTAGAGCATCAATACGGGCGCGTAGTTCTGCGTCTAACGCCTTCTGAGAGTTATACCCTTTCTCACACACTCCTCGACCCCAAAAGCGGCTAGGAACGACATCCCAAGGGAATGCGATGATTGGACGGTCACCCATCATGTAAGGGTTCTTCTCAGCCTTTAGCAGTGTACCGCCATCAGCAATAACAACAATAGCCTCTACGTAGTAGCTGTTGTCTTCTTCTCCACTATCAACAAGCTCTACTACTTCTTCTTCGGCATCAGGGTCAGCCTGTGCTTCAGTAAGCAAATAACGAGGAACAAGACCGTAGTACTTAGTTAGACGTACTTTATCATCGTCATAAGCAGTAGCTAGGTCTTTATCAGGCTCGATGTCCCAATCGGTAGTAGATGTGCCAATCTCAGCCTCACGATATACACCTTCTTCCTGTAATTGTTCTACAGTATGACGAGATACAAACTCATCTACAGCAACACCTAGCGCATTCTCAACGGTAGTCGCTACAGGGTCGATAAGAAAGTTCTGAGGCATTACAGGGTTGAGCTTAACGCAAGTTTTGTCTGTAATTGTGACACCAACTGCTTGTAACTCACCGCCCATGACCGGTTGCGTGGCCGGTTTCATTTCTTTTTCGGTAGTTAGTTCTATTTCAGCAATACCAGTGCCAAATACAGCGGCATTGATAAGACACTCAGCTACATTCTTACGTATTTTGTTACGTTTAAAGTCAGAATCTAGGTTATTACGCAATATTTGGATGTCAGCGTTATCTTGGTCGGCTTGGTCGTCCTTAATGTCGAACCACTTGCCACGACCAAAGGTAGCTTCCTCTAGTTCAGCCACGGATGACTCAACAGCCTGCTGTAGTGCAGGGGAAATAATCTTGGAACGCTCTGATTGACGAGTCTTATCTTCCTCTGCCCAATGTCCACGCCATAAACGGTAGTACTCATCGAACTTCTCTGAGTAATTAGACTCAAAGTTATCACGCCAGTCGTCACATTTGTTGCCTACCCAACCTTCAAGTGACTCAAAGACGAAGCCTTCGTTATCATCATACATAGTTAATACCCTGCGTAATAGTCAGTAAGTTCATATTCTTCTTCCTCGTAGTCAATCCCGTAAGCTACCTGAGCCAATTGGTCAATGTAAGCCAACGAATCAATTAAATCGTCGTGTACTAGTTTATTAGGGAACTGAAATAGCTCATCTAGGAACGTAGCATTCCATTCTCCCTTGTTAAGTGTTATCTTACCGTGTTCAAAACGCCCTTGGAGCGCCCAGACAATACGGTCAATCTTACGTTTGTTACCGTGTGTCAGTTCCTCAACCCTAAAGAAGCGTTGATTTGATTTCATAATGTCATTAAGGTAAGGATAGACAGCATTCTTCAATGCACCTTTCTCAATACCTACAGCTACTGGTCGGTAGTCTCGGACTGCTTCAAAGATTTTACGTGCTGTCTTCTCAACTCCCCAACGACCATGGATGATGTCAGCGACCCACCATCCTTCCGTACCCGCTTTAACCACCGCAATTGACGTTTGGTCAAGTCGGTTAGTTTTAGTTGTTGCTGTCTGAACGTCCGCAAAGCCTGCCAAATCCACTGCTATATAAAATTGACCTCCGTCCGGTTCCTCTTCGGAGAACTGTACATGTTCTTCCTTAAAGAGTTCACCACCGGCTGCCTCAAAGGATGCCATGAACTCCTGTCGGAAGGAGAAGGCAGACATGGACTTCTTAGCCGCATTAATCTCTTCCTCATCCAACAAGGGGTTATCGTATGATGTAAAGTGCCAACCCTTCCACTGTTCGTCCTTAGACAAGCTAGCGTAC
>Ga0209198_1001154_pt1 | contig 20976 bp, 21 predicted proteins | sample COGITO_mtgs_1105_2_FD_184804 | JGI IMG/M metagenome (GOLD analysis project Ga0209198, IMG submission 184804) | Pelagic marine microbial communities from North Sea - COGITO_mtgs_110519 (SPAdes) (version 2) | ecosystem: Environmental > Aquatic > Marine > Epipelagic ...
TTGATTTCGGACTGTCAAATCCTATTACTTTTTTATAAATAATATATTGCGGAAGGTATAAAAAACAGCTAATAAACAAGGCTCCTAGGCCACAAGTAACTAAAGAAACGACATAGAATAAAATCATATTTAACATGAGAGTTAAAAAGGTAATGCCCCATTTTTTGTTTCCAAGTGCAAATGCGACCTTAATAATTTCAGAGGTTGACAAATGGGAGTTGTATGCAAATACAGGAAGCATAAACATCAAAGGAATCATGGCGTAGATCAAAGGAAAGAAGCAAAGCAAGGCTGCTAAAATGGCGATCCCTGTATAGGCCAATAGCAAGACGATCGCTTTCCCTAAAACTGGACTCTTAAAAAAATAGAAGAAATCAGACATAACAAAGGAATTTCCATGATCCATTTCTTTTACAATTCTATAAAATCCTAAATATAAAAGAGAGGATACGATACTCACTATAAACATCAACAAATAAATCCATATCAAAGAAGCCCCATACTCTTCTATAAGAGCCTTGCTCAACTGCGTGGAGCCCAAGGTTTGATTTAATCCACCATCAAGTGCAAGTGTGAAATACGGTAAATAGAGACTTATTATAAAAGGGAGCATAATGAGGATGGAAAACAATTGTAGCAACAAGCCTTGAACCCATACTTTTTTGAACACGCCTAGCGACTCGTTGAATAAATCTCCAAAATCTATAGATTTAGAGGCTTGAATTTTGCTTAATAACGTTTGAACTGCATACATACTATAAAATTTTGAAATCTAGTGAACCCCAAATAAAGAGGATTGTATTGTGAAATCAAAATAAAAAATGAAAATCATGACACTTTGTCATAAAAAACAAAATTATTGTATCTTTGCATGCTTATTGTCCCTCATTGGATATTGAAACTATTATGGAGAAAACAATTGATGAAACGGCTCAGGGCTCAAAATTAGCCATTGAACCTAAGCTAGAAAATACCAAAAAGCTGTTCATAGAAAGTTATGGCTGTGCTATGAATTTTAGCGACAGTGAAATTGTTGCATCTATCCTTTCAAAAGAAGGCTATAACACCACCCAAGTTCTAGAAGAAGCCGATCTGGTATTGGTGAATACTTGCTCTATTCGTGACAAAGCAGAGCAAACCGTCCGCAAACGACTTGAAAAATACAATGCCGTCAAACGCATCAATCCAAAAATGAAAGTAGGTGTTTTGGGCTGTATGGCGGAACGCCTTAAAAGTAAATTTTTAGAAGAAGAAAAAATTGTGGATCTTGTTGTAGGACCTGATGCTTATAAAGACCTTCCCAACCTGATTTCTGAAGTGAATGAAGGTCGAAGTGCCGTGAATGTAATTCTTTCTAAAGATGAAACCTATGGCGATATTTCTCCTGTAAGATTGAACACAAACGGCGTTACTGCTTTTGTATCCATCACAAGAGGCTGCGATAATATGTGTACGTTTTGTGTAGTGCCATTTACAAGAGGGCGCGAACGCAGCAGAGACCCTCAAAGCATCCTAGAAGAAATTAGTGATTTATGGAACAAAGGTTTTAAAGAAGTGACCCTTTTAGGGCAAAATGTAGATAGCTATTTATGGTATGGCGGTGGACTTAAAAAAGATTTTACGAAGGCAACGGACCTGCAAAAAGCCACGGCAGTTGACTTTGCAGTACTTTTAGATCTCTGCGCGAAGGCATATCCTAAAATGCGGATTCGATTTTCGACTTCCAATCCGCAAGACATGTCCTTAGATGTAATCCGGTCGATGGCAAAACATCAAAACATTTGCAATCACGTGCACCTTCCAGTGCAAAGTGGAAGCAATCGAATTTTAAAGGAAATGAACCGTCAGCACACGCGCGAAGAATATATTGAACTGATCAACAACATTAAAGCCATCCTCCCAAATTGTACCATTTCTCAAGATATAATTTGTGGATTCCCAACCGAAACGGAAGAAGACCATCAAGACACCTTGAGTTTGATGGATGTTGTTAAGTATAGTTTTGGGTATATGTATGCCTATTCCGAACGCCCAGGAACCATGGCCGAAAGAAAACTCGAAGACGACGTTCCTTTTGAAACCAAAAAAAGACGCCTGGCAGAAGTGGTGGAGCAACAACGCGCTCATGGTCTTATCAGAACAGAAGAATTTCTAAACCAAACGGTGGAGGTATTGATTGAAAAAGAATCTAAAAAATCTGCTTCAGAATGGTCTGGAAGAAGTGCACAAAACACAGTTGCCGTGTTCCCTAAAGAAGACTATAAAATCGGAGATTTTGTAAACGTTAAAATAAACAGTTGCACAAGTGCAACTCTCATTGGAGAAGCCATTGGTTTATCTGAAAATAATTAATTATGGAAACAGTTCAATCTATAAAACAACGGTTTAGTATCATTGGAAATGATACAGGTTTGAATCGTGCTATAGAAAAAGCCGTGCAGGTAGCACCAACAGATATTTCGGTTTTGGTGACTGGAGAAAGTGGTGTTGGAAAAGAGAGTATTCCTAAAATTATTCATCAACTTTCGCATCGAAAACACGGAAAATATATTGCCGTCAATTGTGGTGCCATTCCAGAAGGCACTATTGATAGTGAACTTTTTGGACATGAAAAAGGCGCTTTTACGGGAGCCACTCAAAGCCGTTCGGGCTACTTTGAAGTTGCCAATGGAGGCACTATCTTTTTGGATGAAGTCGGGGAACTTCCCCTAACGACGCAAGTTCGATTGCTAAGGGTTTTAGAAAATGGTGAGTTTATAAAAGTAGGCTCAAGTGCTGTTTTAAAAACAGATGTTAGGATTGTAGCAGCTACCAACGTCAATATGTTTGAGGCCATTGAAAAAGAAAAATTTCGTGAAGACCTCTATTACAGACTGAGTACGGTTGAAATTTTATTGCCTTCGCTTCGGGATCGAAAAGACGACATTCATTTGTTGTTTAGAAAATTTGCAAGTGATTTTGCCTTAAAATATAAAATGCCAACCATCCGACTTGAAGAGCAAGCGATTGAAGCCCTCATCAATTATAGATGGAGTGGAAATGTGAGACAGCTCAGAAATGTTGCTGAGCAAATCTCCGTGTTAGAGTCTTCAAGAATGATTGATATATTGACCTTGAAAACGTATTTACCAAATATGGGAGGTAATTTTCCAACAGTACAAGGAAAAGATAAAAATCAGAGTGATTTTAGTACCGAAAGAGAAATTTTATACAAGGTTTTATTTGACATGAAAAGTGATTTGAACGATCTCAAAAAACTGACCATGGAATTGATGAAAAACGAAAATCACAGTGATGTTCAGAAAAACAACGAAAGTTTAATTGAAAAAATATATAATAAAGACGAAACCTTAGAACCCAAAAAAGAATCCGAATTTTTAGCCCTTCCTGCAAAGCCACAAGAAGAAAATACCGTTGAAATCGTAAAGGATCATGAGGAAAAATACACCTATATTGATGCGATTGAAGAGGAAGAAGAAACGCTATCTCTACACGATAAAGAATTAGAACTTATTAAAAAATCCCTTGAACGTCACAAAGGAAAGCGTAAATTAGCAGCAGATGAATTGGGAATTAGCGAACGTACTTTATATCGAAAAATAAAACAATATGACCTTTAACGTTTTAAAATACAGCTTAGTAATCAGTGCTTTCACCCTTGTTTTGGGTTGTGGTGCTTACTCTTTTACAGGCATTTCTTTAAGTGCCGACACAAAGACCTTTCAGGTGAATTATTTTCAAAATACCGCAGCTCTTATTGAGCCAGGTATAGAACGTGACTTTACTATAGCGCTTCAAGATTTGATATTAAATCAAACCAATTTAGTTCTTGTTAATTCGAATGGAGACATTGTTTACGAAGGTGAAATTGTTGAGTACAGAATTTCCCCCACGACTGCCACTTCTAGCAATACAGCCGCACAAAACAGATTGACAATTAGTGTTAATGTGATTTTCACGAATACAAATGAAGAGGAATCTGATTTTGAAAAACGGTTTTCGTTTTTTTATGATTATGCAGGCAGCGCACAACTTATAGGTTCCCAAAAAACAACGGCGATAGAAGAAATTTTTGAACGCATCACCCAGGATGTCATAAATGCATCCCTAGCCAATTGGTAAGTTTATGAACACATTAGATTTTACATATCTCTTACACCACCCTTCGGCTTTAAACAAAGATCAAGTCAGCCATGTGTCTGCTATTATTGAGGAGTTTCCCTATTTTCAATCAGCCAGAGCCATCTATTTAAAAGGCTTAAAAGACCTGGGAAGTTTTAAGTACAATCAAGAACTCAAAACAACGGCTGCTCATACAACCGATCGCACGGTATTGTTTGATTTTATTACTTCTGAAGTATTTTTACAGAATGATATTTCGACACATATCAAACAAAATTTTGATCAAATCAAAACAATTAAAGTTGAAGAATTTCAAGATATTTCTTCTCACACTTCTTTGATCGTGGACGATTCTGAATCGAAATTAGAACTCGGAAAACCTTTAGAGTTTGATAAAACCGAAACCTTTTCGTTTTCTGAATGGCTTCGAGTGGCACAAAAAAAGCCGATTGACCGCTCTGAATCATCTGAACCTGAAGAAGAGTCAAACCGCGATAAAAAGTTTGCGCTTATTGATGCGTTTATCACAAATAAGCCCAAACTAAAACCTCTTGACAAAAACTCGAAACTCATCAATATTGCGGAGGATTCTGCCTTTGAAACAGAGGATTTAATGACCGAAACTTTAGCAAGAATCTACGTGGAGCAAAAAAACTATGATAAAGCAATACAGTCTTACCGTATTTTAAGTTTGAAATATCCAGAAAAAAGTAGTTTATTTGCAGACCAAATTCAAGCAATAAAAGTCTTACAAGAAAAAAATAATTTATAATGAGTACATTTTCTATATTTCTAGTCCTTATCGTCATCGTAGCTTTTCTACTAGTCGTTGTTATTATGGTTCAAAATCCTAAAGGTGGAGGATTGTCTTCTTCATTTGGAGGTGGTGGAACACAACAAGTTGGTGGTGTTAAAAAAACATCCGACTTTTTGGACAAAAGCACATGGGCACTCGCAACATTATTGTTGGCCTTAATTTTACTATCTAATATTGCTATTGTAGGTCCTAGCAACAGTCAAGAATCTAAAGCTCTTGATTTAGATGCAGCACCAACAACAACTCAACCTGTAGCAGTCCCTGTTCAAGAGACAACTACTGAAGAGAGTTCAACGCCAGAAGCAACGGATTCAGAGTAAAACAAATGCTTTATAAAAATTACAAAATGTCAACGCCAACACGTTGACATTTTTTGTTTCTGAAAGTTTGTCAGTTCAATGGGCTTGGCACACTTTTAGAAAGTATAAATACGAATTTAACAACACTAAAAATTAAAATATATGGCTTTAAATATCAAACCATTAGCTGACAGAGTTCTTGTAGAACCACAGCAGGCTGAAACAACAACCGCTTCTGGAATTATCATCCCTGATAATGCGAAAGAGAAACCTCAAAAAGGCACCGTGGTTGCTGTGGGTAAAGGCACTAAAGATGAGCCTACAACTGTAAAGGTTGGCGATGCAGTACTTTACGGAAAATATGCTGGAACAGAGCTTAAACTAGAAGGAACTGATTATCTAATCATGCGAGAAAGTGATATTCTTGCAATTGTTTAATTTTTAAAAAATAAAAGAAATGGCAAAAGATATAAAATTTGATATAGATGCACGTGACGGATTGAAACGTGGCGTTGATGCACTCGCAAATGCAGTAAAAGTAACTTTAGGACCTAAAGGTCGTAATGTGATTATTGGCAAAAGTTTTGGTGCACCACAAGTGACTAAAGATGGTGTTTCAGTAGCAAAAGAAGTTGAATTGGAAGATGCTCTAGAAAATATGGGTGCTCAAATGGTTAAAGAAGTTGCTTCTAAAACCAACGATTTAGCTGGAGATGGTACCACAACAGCAACCGTTTTAGCACAAGCAATTGTAAAAGAAGGTTTGAAAAATGTAGCTGCTGGTGCGAATCCAATGGATTTGAAACGTGGAATTGATAAAGCAGTCACATCCATCATCACGGATTTAGAAAAGCAAGCAAAGAAAGTTGGAAATTCTTCTGAGAAAATTCAACAAATTGCATCTGTTTCTGCCAATAACGATAATACTATCGGAGAACTTATTGCCTTGGCATTTGGGAAAGTTGGTAAAGAAGGTGTCATCACAGTAGAGGAAGCCAAAGGAATGGACACTTATGTAGATGTGGTTGAAGGAATGCAATTTGACAGAGGGTATTTAAGTCCTTATTTTGTGACCGATGCCGATAAAATGATTGCTGATTTAGAAAATCCTTATATTTTATTATTTGATAAAAAGATTTCAAACCTTCAGGAAGTGCTTCCAATTTTGGAGCCTGTAGCACAATCTGGACGTCCACTTTTAATTATTGCTGAAGATGTAGATGGCCAAGCCTTAGCTACTTTAGTGGTCAATAAATTAAGAGGTGGTCTTAAAATCGCTGCAGTGAAAGCACCTGGATTTGGAGACCGTCGTAAAGCAATGCTCGAAGATATCGCCATCCTTACAGGTGGTACCGTGATTTCAGAAGAACGTGGATTTTCTTTAGAGAATGCAGACTTAAGTATGTTAGGAACTGCCGAAACAGTGACTATTGACAAAGACAATTCAACGATTGTCAATGGAGCTGGAAAAGCGGATGATATCAAGGCGCGTGTGAATCAAATCAAGGCGCAGATAGAAACAACGACTAGCGACTATGACAAAGAGAAACTACAAGAACGCTTGGCGAAGTTAGCTGGGGGTGTTGCAGTCCTTTATGTAGGCGCTGCTAGTGAGATTGAAATGAAAGAAAAGAAAGACCGCGTAGATGATGCACTTCATGCGACGAGAGCCGCTGTTGAAGAAGGCATTGTTGCTGGTGGAGGTGTTGCGCTTGTAAGAGCTCAAAAAACACTCGAAAAACTAACCGCAGCCAATTTGGATGAAGTTACCGGAATTCAAATCGTGTCTAAAGCGATTGAAGCTCCCTTACGTACCATTGTAGAAAATGCTGGTGGCGAAGGAAGTGTAGTGATCAATAAAATCCTAGAAGGTAAAGGCGATTTTGGTTACGATGCCAAAAATGATGTCTATGTAGACATGCTTAAAGCTGGAATTATTGATCCTAAAAAAGTAACGCGTGTGGCTTTGGAAAATGCTGCTTCTGTAGCAGGTATGATCCTCACAACAGAATGTGCTTTAATTGACATTAAAGAAGACGCTGCTGCAATGCCTCCTATGGGTGGCGGGATGCCAGGGATGATGTAAATCTCCACATACAATAACAATCAAAAAAGCTCCTGAAATTACATTCAGGAGCTTTTTTTGTGATTTAATAACTAGGTGTCACAAATTGTGATACCTAATATTATTTTATAAATCACACACTATTATTCACTTTGAAACCCTTTTAAAAATTTTTCAACTTCTCTAACAGTGTGAAATTTATTTATTCTGTCAAGTTCATCGAAATAAGAGTGTTTAGCTTTTGCTCCCCAAATCACATCCATCATAAAAATCTTTATTCTGAAATGTTAAATTTCTTCCTAGCTTCAGACGTCACTTCTTCGTGAGTAAAAAAGTCTCCGTTTTTTATGCTTTCTCAACTTTCTATTAGGAGCTCTTGTATTTCTTTTGGCAACTCCTCAAAAAAGTCAACTTGGTCTTTTGAATACGTTTCATATAAAGCATCCACCATACGCAAAAAACGATCATCAACCTTCCCGATCGCTTCTTTCCATTTATTTCTTAATTCTACTGTTCCCATAATAATATTGGTTACGATATAAACAAATATAGCTAATTATATCCAAATTTAATTTGAGTTATGCTTGCCTCTCCGTATTCTGTGACCGATCGGACATAAACTCACTAAAACTATTTATGTTCCTCTACAACCTCATCTTCTCTGTACTTACAACACGGGTGGACACTGTTATAAGCTTCGTCAGTTGCTTTCAGTTCTTTAGTGTCATGACCAACACCTGCAATGTTTTTTTGGATGGTCGTGAGGTCGGTTTTGTTTTCATCAAAAATGAGTCTTAACTCGTGACTTTCTACGTTCCAAACAGCAGATTTAACCCCTTTTGTTTTAAGGCTCGCTTTTTCAATACGATTTTTACACATCATACAAACACCGTCCACTTCAAAAGACGCTCTCGCATTTTTATTTTGAGCAAAACTCAACGTGGTCATGCATAGGATGGTGAGTGATAAGAAAACTGTTTTCATAATGTTTGTGTTTATATTTATTAATTTAATTTATAGCGTAAGCCCGTGTAATAAGTGCTCCCAAATATGGGACCATATACAAATGTAGTATCAAAATTTGAGCCAAATGGGTTTTCAGAGCTTAAAATTGGATTTTTTTGAGTGGCATTGGTAATGTTTTCTGCACCCACATAGAGTTCAAAGGAGTCCGAAAACACCTTGGTTATTTGTGCGTTTAGGGTAGATATGGTTGGAGAATAGGTTGGCAACTGATAGGCTTCTGGACTGGAAGCGGTCGATGAAAAACGCTGTTTTCCAAACCAATTAAATGTGGTGTCAAATTTCCATACACCTCCTTTATCGGTTTTAGGAGTTTCAAAAGAGAGATTAGCAAACACACGGTGTTGAGACGTTAACGGTCTCTTGAGGTTTCCAGACTTGTATTGAGTTTTAACATCGTAAAACTTGTAAGCTGTTTTTAAATCCAATCGCTCCAAAATATTCAAACTAAACTCCGCTTGAAAACTATTGGCAAAACTAGAACCTTCTAAGTTATAGAAGTTGACTTCATAAGGATTTTCATAATCTACAACTACTTGATTTTGAAAATCGGTTCGATAAAAATCTAAGGTAAGATCTGCTTTTCGGTCAAACAACTTAAATCCTTGTAAAAAAGATATACCATAATTCCAAGCAATTTCAGGTTCTAAACCATAAATATTTCCGCCAGTACTTTGGATATTAATCGTTCTTGAGGTTGCGAATAATTTTTGATTTTCAGCAAAAATATTCGCTGCACGTTTTCCGCGTCCAAACGACACTCTAAAGGCCGATTTTTCCCATGGTGTGTAGCGCGCATGCACCCTTGGAGTGATAAAAGTTCCTAATAAATTGTGGTGATCCACACGGATTCCTGCCGTTAAATTAAGGGCTTCTAAATTGTCAAAACTGTATTCAAAAAACCCACCAATAGAGCGTTCATTTCTGTCGTATAATTCTGAATTGACCGTCTCCCTATAGTCATCATAAGTCGCGTTCAAACCTGTTTTTATTCTATGTCTTGAATCGCTAATAATAGAATTATAAACCAAGTTGGAGTATATGCTTTTATGACGTATATCGTATTGATTTAATCCAAAATAAGATGTTTGGTCGTGATCGCTGTAGGACAATTGAAGTCCTAAACTTTGATACGGAATCTCGGGATTGACATAACCAAATTTCGAAGAAACCTCAAAACGTTTGGTGGCGATTTCACTTCCCCAAACGGTGCTTGAAAGTCGATCTGTTTCAGGATCAAAATCGAGTTGACCCGCTTGCTTTTCATCTGTTAAGTAGCGTATATTCAAAAAGCTAATCAATCCTTTTTGAAGGTTAGAATATTGCCAACGGTTCATAATATTGAGTTGTTTCGCCAAAGGCATATCTAGAAATGAATCGTTATTTCTGTCAAATTTTTGTGATCTGTTATTTGCATGCACATACAGTCCTGTGCTCCACTTCTCAGAAAGCGTGGTGTTAAAATGCGTATTGAATTCTGTCCGACCATTCAAAGATCCATAGGCATTGACAAAAACCGTATTATCCGTGGTGGGTTTCACCAACTCTGCATTGATTTGTCCCGCAATACTTTCAAACCCGTTGACAACACTTCCACCTCCTTTTGTAATTTGGATACTCTCTACCCAAGTCCCAGGGATAAAACTCAAGCCGTAGGCTTGCGACGCGCCACGAATTGAGGGAATATTTTCAGTGGTAATTAAAATATAAGGACTCGTGAGACCGAGCATTTTAATTTGCTTTGTCCCCGATATGGCGTCCGTAAAATTGACATCAATAGAGGGGTTGGTTTCAAAACTTTCGGACAAATTACAACAAGCAGCTTTCAAAAGCTCTTTACTACTTATGGTAGAAATATTCTGAGATGAGAGATAAGAGGTTGCCGAGGATTTTTTTCTCGCAGACACGGTTACTTCTCCCAAATCATCAGAGGCTTCTAACAAATGACGAATCATTTTTGGACTGTCGACCCTAAGCGTGTCTGTTTTAAAGCCAACAAAACTAATCACTAGTTTTTTGTAAGAGGGCTTATAAGGCAGCTTGAACGTTCCTTCCTCTGAAGTAATGGTTCCAATGGATGTGTTGAGCCAAAACACATTGGCTCCGAGCAAAGGAATCTGCTGGTTTTGGGAATTTAATTCCATGATTTTTCCTTTGATTTCACTTTGTGAAAAAACAAAAAATGGAAAGAAAATGATAAGATATAATATAGATTTCATTGTGATTTAATTTATAAGAATACTACAAAAAGGCATTTAACAAGCGTGATGTAAGCCTAAGAATGTGTCTATAGTACTAAAATCAAATCAGAAAAACTTGATGTTCAATTTGAGAGTCCACTATCAAATCGGGTGAAAAATAATTGGGGTCATAACCAACAACTAAAGAAATGAATAAAGTCTGATGACTATTGAATTTTGAAAGCGATTGAAAAACCTTTGCAAGCTGTAGCTCATCCATAGATGAAACAACATTTAATTCCTTTAAACCATCAAAAGAAACAACCTTGTTTGTGCAGCAGCTGATTTTGGAAAACTGAATTTTAGAATTGGTGTCTAATGTAGCGCTACAACACGATGTAACCTTCGAAAAGACTGCAACATCTACAATTTTTGGTCCACAAAAATGAGCTTCAATTTTAAATGAAAATGTGGACAAAAGCACTAAAAGCGCCAGCGTCATTGAAAAAACTTTATGAGTCAAGGTTTTTTGCATTTGTCAAATTTAATGAAACGCGGACTATTTATACCATTGGTTACCAAAAATTAACATAAAATAACAGTCCTTTTGGACTGGTTAAATCAGATAATTGGTATTTTTACAAAAATTATTTTTCATGACTTTTGATGTTTTAAAACCTAAAATAGCAGCCATAATTTCAGATTCCAGTTCAAAAGACCGCACCATGCAATTGATTTGTGAATTATTAAAAACAGAAATACCTCATTATGATTGGGTTGGTTTTTATTTTAGAAATGGAGACAAGGAAGAGTTGAAACTTGGTCCTTATTCAGGAACTCCTACAGACCATACAATCATCCCGTTTGGTAAAGGGATTTGCGGGCAAGTCGCCCTAAGCAATGAAAATTTTGTGGTTCCCGATGTGAAAGCACAGGATAATTATATTGCTTGTAACATCAATGTGAAATCTGAAATTGTAGTCCCTTTGTTTGTCAATGGTCAAAACATAGGGCAAATAGATATTGATTCTAGTACAGCTGACCCATTTACAGATGCTGATGAACATTTCTTAGAATTTGTGTGCCAATCGGTTGCTACGCTTATGTAGTTGTTAACAACTCTAGGGATTCGTTAAAAAAAACCTTTTTTTTAGAGGAATTTCGACTCCATTTTTCTGTGATAATTGCCTACTTTTGTTTTTTAATTTTTAGACTTCCAAATGAGCCAAAGCAAAACAATCAAATCCGCCTTAATATCCGTATTTAGCAAAGAGGGACTCGCACCCATTGTTGAAAAACTCAACGCACAAGGTGTGACCATCTACTCCACTGGAGGCACTCAAAAATTTATTAACGACTTAGGAATTAAGGTCGTACCCGCAGAAGAGATCACAGACTACCCTTCTATTCTTGGAGGACGTGTAAAAACCTTGCATCCAAAAATATTTGGTGGGATCTTAAACCGTCAAGACAATGCACAAGATGTGGAAGAAATGAATTCGTTTTCAATTCCTCAAATCGATGCTGTTATTGTGGATCTGTATCCATTTGAAAAAACAGTCGCATCAGGTGCTAGCAATGACGATATTATTGAAAAAATTGACATCGGTGGGATTTCATTAATTCGTGCCGCCGCCAAAAATTATAAAGATGTAATCTGTGTGTCGTCTGTAGACGATTATGCTGAATTCTTAGGACTCATTTCTGAGGACGAAGGACGCATTTCAATCGAAGACCGCAAACGCTTTGCTACCAAATCCTTTAATGTGTCATCGCATTACGACAGTTCTATTTTTAATTATTTCAATAGCGAAAAAGAAGAGGTTGTTTTAAAAATTAGTGAAACCGAAGGCAAAGTACTTCGTTACGGAGAAAACCCACATCAAAAAGGCTATTTCTTTGGCGATTTTGAAGCCATGTTTACGAAGCTTCACGGAAAAGAATTGAGCTACAACAACCTATTGGATGTGGATGCCGCTGTGAACCTAATGAATGAATTTCATGATGAAAAACCAACGTTTGCCATTTTAAAACACAACAATGCCTGTGGTGTTGCACAACGAGAGACCATCCATCAAGCGTATGTAGATGCCTTGGCAGGAGATCCTGTATCGGCTTTTGGTGGTGTCTTAATTTCTAACAGCGAGATTGACTTGGCGACTGCTGAGGAAATTCACGGTTTATTTTGTGAAGTGGTCATTGCACCTTCTTTCAGTACAGAAGCAGAAACGCTTTTAAAAGGAAAAAAGAATAGAATTTTATTAATTCAAAATACGGTTGATTTACCCGAAACTGGTGTAAGAAGTTGTTTGAATGGTGTCTTAGTTCAGGAGAAAAACATGATTACCGATGAGCGAAAGATCTTGGAAAACGCAACTACTGCGACCCCAATTGAAAGTGAGATTGAAGATTTATTATTCGCTTCTAAAATATGCAAACACACCAAGTCAAATACTATTGTTTTAGCCAAAAACAAACAATTATTTGCGAGTGGAACGGGACAAACAAGTCGTGTCGATGCTTTAAATCAAGCCATCCATAAAGCGAATTCATTTGATTTCAAATTGAACGGTGCCGTGATGGCAAGTGATGCTTTTTTCCCATTTCCTGATTGTGTGGAAATTGCAAAAAATGCAGGAATTACAGCCGTCATCCAACCGGGAGGCTCCATTAAAGACCAGTTGAGTATTGATTATTGTAATGCCAACAATGTAGCGATGGTGTTTACTAAAACACGTCATTTTAAACACTAAATTATTTACGTAAAAGCTATTTTCAAACTCAAGTTTATTTTAGTACATTTACAAAACAGCATATTACTTTAATATTTTTGATAAATTTTTTATAGCATATGGGATTTTTTGACTTCTTGACAGAAGAAATAGCCATCGATTTAGGCACCGCCAACACTTTAATTATTCACAATGACAAAGTTGTGATTGACAGCCCTTCCATTGTTGCTAGAGACCGTGTCTCTGGAAAAATTATTGCGGTCGGTAAAGAAGCCAACTTGATGCAAGGAAAAACGCATGAAAACATCAAAACAATTCGCCCCCTGAAAGATGGTGTTATTGCAGATTTTGATGCGTCTGAACAAATGATAAGTTTGTTTATCAAAAGTATTCCAGCACTAAAGAATAAATTATTCACACCCTCTCTGAGAATGGTGATTTGTATTCCTTCGGGGATTACCGAAGTAGAAATGCGTGCGGTAAAAGAATCGGCTGAACGTGTGAACGGTAAAGAAGTGTATTTAATTCATGAACCAATGGCTGCGGCTATTGGGATTGGAGTGGATATCATGCAACCAAAAGGAAATATGATTGTGGACATTGGTGGTGGAACTACCGAAATTGCTGTGATTGCTCTCGGAGGTATTGTCTGTGACAAATCCGTAAAAGTAGCAGGAGATGTCTTTACAAATGATATCATATATTATATGCGTACACAACATAACCTATATGTTGGAGATCGCACCGCAGAAAAAATAAAAATACAAATTGGTGCCGCGACGGAAGATTTAGAAATTCCGCCAGATGAAATGAACGTTCAAGGGCGAGATTTGTTGACAGGAAAACCAAAACAGGTTCAAATTACGCACCGAGAAATTTCGAAAGCATTGGACAAATCGATTCTTAGAATTGAAGATTCCGTGATGGAAACCCTCTCACAAACACCTCCAGAACTGGCGGCTGATATTTACAACACAGGCATCTATCTTGCAGGTGGTGGATCGATGTTAAGAGGTTTGGACAAACGATTGTCTCAAAAAACAGACTTGCCTGTTTATATTGCGGAAGATCCGCTAAGAGCCGTTGTTAGAGGAACTGGAATTGTTCTAAAAAATATTGCGAAGTATAAAAGTGTCTTGATAAAATAGAACTTAAGTAATGCAACAACTTTTTAATTTCTTCATTAAAAACAAAACATTTGTCTTGTTTTTGTTGTTGTTTTCTTATGCCTTTTCACTCACGATTCAATCGCATGAGTATCACCGCAGTAAATTCCTGAATTCTTCCAATCAAATAACCGGGAGTATCTACGGCACGTTTCATGGCGTCACTCAATATTTCAATTTAAAAAAGGAGAACCAATTACTTCTAGAGGAAAATAGCCGCTTGAAAATGATGGTTTTTAGTCATGAGGATTCTGTTCCCGTCGATTCTGTTTTGGAATACAAATACGACTTGCACCCAAGTCTGGTTTATAAAAACAGCTTTTCTCTTCCCAATAATTATTTAACTCTTAACAAAGGGCGAAGCGACAGTATTAAAGAAGATTATGGCGTGATTACTTCCAAAGGTATTGTGGGAATCATTGACGCTACCTCTAAAAACTATTCTAGGGTGTTATCAATTTTAAATACAAACAGTCGGATTAATGTGAAATTACAAAAAACAAATTATTTTGGGATTTTGAGTTGGGATGGTAAATCTCCAGAAATAGCACAACTAAAAGACGTACAAGACCTTGTAGAATTGACTGTCGGAGATACGATTGTCACTAGTGGATACTCCTCAACCTTCCCTCCTAACATTCCTGTTGGAAGCATTAATTCTTACCGGCTCAATGATACAGAAGACCTTTATATTATTGATGTCAAATTGTTTAATGACATGAAAAATCTGGAGCATGTTTACATTATAAAAAATACAGATATTAACGAGCTAGAAGCCTTAAATCTTTCCGATGAATAATAGTGTATTGAAAACTATTTTAAGTTTTATAGGACTGGTTATATTTCAGGTCGTTGTCTGTAGTAATATCAATTTTTTAGGAGACCTGAATCCTTATGTCTATGTCATTTTTATATTGTTATACCCCATTGTAAACAATCGCTTGTTGTTTATTTTCGTGAGCTTTTTGTTAGGATTGTCTATCGATATATTTTTAGATTCTGGAGGAATGCACGCAGCAGCAAGTGTGGCTATTGCCTACATCCGACCACTTTTTCTGAAGTTTTCATTTGGAGCAGCGTATGATTATCAAGCAATAAAATTTAGCAACACTGGCTTTAGTCAACGCTTGGTTTACTTTTTATTCCTCATCGTAATTCATCATTTCATTTTATTTTCTCTTGTTTTGTTTGATGAAAATAAAATAGCATTAATCATTGAACAAGCCTTGTATTCCAGCATTTTTACATTGATACTTTGTTTACTCTTTTCATCACTATTTAGCAAAAAAGAAACATGAGAAAAGTACTGCTTTTTGGATTGGTTATTCTAACGGGGATTAGCTTTGTTGGACGTTTGTTTTATTTGCAAATTTACACTGCCGATGCCTTCGATATGGATAATGACAACGCCATTCGCAAAGTGTTTCATTACCCAAAACGCGGCTATATCTACGATCGAAATGACAGTCTTTTGGTGGCCAATCAACCGAGTTATGACGTGATGGTGATTCCTAGAGAAGTCGAGACTTTAGATACGCTTATGTTTTGTAAGCTTTTAAAAATTGACAAGCCCAATTTTCTTAAATATTACAACCGCGCCAAGCGCTATTCGCCCCGATTACCGTCGGTGTTTTTAGCACACCTTTCAAAAGAAGACTATGCTTTTCTCTCTGAAAAATTAAGAAAATTCAAAGGGTTTTATATTCAAAAAAGGTCCGTAAGAGATTATCAAACCTCCATTGGTGCCAATGTATTAGGCTACATCGCTGAGGCAAATACGAGTGAAATTGCAAAGGATTCCTACTACCGTCTTGGTGATTTGATTGGAAAGCAAGGCGTCGAAATTTCTTATGAAAAAATACTCAGAGGGATTAAAGGGGTGAAATACATCCAAAAAGATATTTACAACAGAGATATTGGCGCCTATAAAGACGAGGCGTTTGACACACTTCCAGTGCCTGGAAAAGACATTAAAATTACCATTGATTCTGAGCTTCAGGCCTATGGGGAATTACTGATGCAAAACAAAATTGGAGGGATTGTTGCCATTGAGCCAAGTACAGGCGAAATCTTAAGTCTTGTCTCCGCACCTTCTTACAACCCAAACTTATTAGTCGGCCGCCAACGCTCCAAAAACTACACCAAGCTATATTTAGATTCCATTCATCGGCCTTTAATCGATAAAGGTCTCACAAGAATGCATGTCCCTGGATCGCCTTTTAAATTATTGGTCGCATTAACCGCTTTACAAGAAAATTCAATCACACCAAAAACAAATATTATTTGTTCGGGAAGATATATCTATGGAAAAAACAAACGTGTCATGCAATGTCATTGTGGAGGTGGATTTAGAAATCTAGATTCTGGAATTAGTTATTCTTGCAACTCCTATTTTGCGATGGCTTTCAGAACAACTGTTGAGAAATATAGTGATGCTTCTGAGTCCATGGATATCTGGAGCAGTCACATAAAAAGTTTTGGTTTAGGAAATTTTTTGGGGAATGATTTATCGGTAGGAAAAAAAGGGAACATTCCAGACGGAAGTTACTATGACTCATGGTATCCCGATTTTCAATGGGGTGCCACCACCATCATTTCTAATGCGATTGGTCAGGGGGAGATTTTAGTAACGCCCATTCAATTGGCAAATATGACCGCAGCCATTGCAAATAAAGGCTATTATTATACGCCTCATATCCTAAAAACTATTGAAGGTGAGGGGATGGATCCGAACTTTACGACCCCTAAACAAACGTCCATTAACCCAGACTATTTTGATGCCATTATTGAAGGGATGCACAATGTATATAAAAAAGGAACTGCCAGTTTTCTAAAAGTTCCAGACATAGAGATTTGTGGTAAAACAGGCACCGCTGAAAATTTTACCAAAATTGACGGAGTACGACAACAACTCACAGACCATTCCATATTTGTGGCTTTTGCTCCAAAAGAAGACCCTAAAATTGCGATTGCCATTTTGGTTGAAAACGGGTATTACGGATCCCGTTGGGCAGGACGTATGGCCAGTTTGATGATTGAAAAATACATAAAAGGAGATGTTACTTTAAAACGCATGGAGAAGTTGGTCATCGAGAAAAGTTTGGAAGGCGAATACCTCAAGCCCTACAGCGGTAAACCTTTTAAAATTAATGATAAATGAACCTGAACCGCACCAATAGTTTTCAATTAGATTGGATGGCTGTAATTATTTTTACAGCACTGGTTGTTTTTGGGTATTTCAATATTTTATCGGCCTCTTCAGCTGGAGAGTTTACGTCCTACTTTGACATTGGCAAACCCTACGGCAAACAACTGATTTTTATCATAGGTTCTATTATCTTAATTATATTGATTTTATCCGTCGATGCTAAGTTTTACGAACGTTTTGCGAGTATTATTTACCTCGGCTCCATCGTTTCTTTGATTGGTTTATTTATTTTTGGAAAGCAAATAAATGGGGCGATCTCTTGGTATGATTTTGGGGGGATGACTTTACAGCCCAGTGAATTTGCGAAATTTGCGACAGCCTTGGCGCTAGCGAAGTATATTAGTGATTTACAAACAAGTATCAAAGAGCGAAAAGATCAGATAAGAGCCGCCATCTTAGTTGGCATTCCTGCGGGTTTAATTCTATTACAGAATGATGCTGGAAGCACCCTCGTATTTGGGAGTTTATTTTTTGTATTTTACAGAGAAGGCATTCCTCAATACTATCTATTATTTGCAGTATTTGTGGCATTTTTAGGCATTGCTACTTTAAAGTTTTCTGCAGTTTCAGTATCTATCGTCATGGCGGGGATACTTCTCATCTATCAACTATTTTTTAAACGTAAAAAGAAAAAATCTAGAGGCGTACTGGCGGTCTTAATCTGTAGTATTGGGTTGAGTTTTGGGGTACAATGGGCCTATAATAATGTCCTTCAAAACCACCAACAAGATCGTATTGGACTTTGGCTTCGCTTGGAAAAAGATCCCGATAAATTGCAAGCGATGAAGCGCAATATTTCTTACAACCTAAATGAGTCTGAGAAAGCAATTCGATCTGGAGGCACTTTTGGAAAAGGCTTTATGGACGGCACGCGAACCAAAGGTAATTTTGTGCCCGAACAACACACTGATTATATCTTTAGCACCGTTGGAGAAGAATGGGGATTCTTTGGAAGTAGTGCCGTTATTCTGCTATTTGTATTATTGATTTTACGAATCGTCTATCTGTCAGAACAACAAAAATCGCAGTTTAGCAGGGTCTATGGCTACAGTGTCGCTAGTATTCTGTTTGCCCACTTTTTAATTAATATTGGGATGGTTATGGGGCTGATTCCGACCATAGGAATTCCTTTGCCCTTTTTTAGTTATGGAGGTTCAGGACTTTGGGCCTTTACCATCTTGGTTTTTATCTTTTTAAAATTAGATTCCAACCGATTAAATGTGTGGTAATTTACTTTTTAACAAGCTCTAATTTCTCAGCAAAATAATCACAGAAATCTTTCATGGTTGCAGTCATTTTCTCGTCCTGAGTAGCACGTAAATAGGTGTCACTCATCGTGACTAATGTTTGATGAAAAAATAATTTCATTTCATCAACAGGCATGTCTTTGGTCCACAAATCAATTCGAAGGGTTTCTTGCTTTTTTTGATCCCATACAGACAACATCATGGCTTTGGCTTCTTCATTCGCAACCCCCCCATCTTGAGCGGTCCAAAATAAATTTTCTGGCACGCGATTTTCGTCTAATTCTACGGTCATTTCTATCTTTGAAGTATGGGTATGTGCCATTATTTTTTTGGTTTAAATTTTGCGTTGTTAAAAATCTCGTTTGCCTCCATCTGAAGCATTTGAAGCAAAGGGGTTTCGTTGTTTTCCATATAGGATTTTACAATTTGCCATCCCATATATTGACCGAGCCGTCCGGGCGACTCACTGTCCAATTCTAAATTAAATCTAGAAAAAGGAGCGGGTATAATAAACCGTGCTAGTAATTTCCGATCCGTTTCATACAACAATTCCTTTTCAACAAAGTACTGCCATATATAAAACTCATTCTCTTCAGCCCATTCATATTGCACAGGTAAATAGCCTATTTTTTCATTGTTCTCTTTAAATGGAATTAAGAGGTCTTTTAAATACAATTCCTTTCCAAAATAAATCATTTCTTCTAAAAATGTAGCCCGTTTGGGTTGATAAATCAATTGCTCTGCATAAGCTGTTGCTAGGTCTGACACAATTTGATCCTTATTTAAATTTTGTTTGATGTAATCATAAAAACTTGCATAAAATTCATGATCTGCTCCTAGATAAGTGTCTAATGCAATAAGCACAATAGAATCTGTAACGACCACTTTATTACGGTAATCAACATCAGAAAGTACCGTAATTAGCCGTGGTGTTTTGAGTGCTTTGTTATAATATTTAAGGTGCTGATAAAAGCTTATTATTTCAGATTCAATACTAGAGAAATCTTCAAAAATACTGTCCACCGCTTTATTTTGAAGCTGTTGAATTGGATCGCTCATACGTTGAACCCATACAGAGTCTGCATATCTTTTGGAAAATAAAAACGGATAGTTTTGTTTTAAAGCTGGAAGCTCCGAAGGTGCTGAAGTCGCAAACAACTGATCGAATCGTTCAATGTTTAAATTCAGAACAATTCCAGATATTTCTTTTTCAACTTTTGATGAATTTTGACATGAAAATACACAAATAACCAACAAAAAAACAATGGTTTTTAAGACCGAGAATGAGGTTGATTGCGTACTGTTGAATTTCAAATTATAAGTTTAATACCAATTGAATGACAAAAGTAATTAATCTATTTTGGATAAGGGGTTTGATTATATTAAAAATTAAAGGCTGAAATTGAATAATCAAACATCAATGCCTTAGCGAAAAGTGACCTTTCTTGGTAAGTACAATTCCCGCTGATTTCACATATTCAACTAGGAACCAATAATCATTAGACACTAAGGGTAATTCGTTATAAAGACCATCCCATGCATTTTGACTTGGTTTGAACCAATATAATAATTTTCCAAAACGATCAAAAATAGTCACTACCGCCAATGGATCATCCCTCAAACATTTAATATTCCAAGTATCATTATATCCATCATTATTAGGTGTGAAAAATTTTGGGTATTCTAAAATCGAAATAGTGTCTTGGATATCAATGCTGCACCCGAACACATCTCTTACTGCAACGGTATGTTCATTACATCCTCTTAAATTTTCAAATGTTGAAGTGGTTTGCCAGTCCCCTCCATCTAATTGGTATTCATAAGTACCGCTTCCACCAGTCGCTGTAACCGATATAATTTGACTTGCAGCAAAATCTTCTGATTCATTAGTCAGGCTCATAGTCAAAGTAACAATAGGTTTTACATCAATCGTCATACTCGTCGAGCTTGCACATTCACCCATGGTTGGCGTAAATTTATAAGTCGTTGTGACTGTGTTGTCCAATGCGGGACTCCAAACTCCTGTGATTCCATTGGTCGAGGTGGTTGGTAATGCAGACAGACTACCGCCCACACAAATCGCAGGAACTTGCGTAAACGTAGGGGTAGTGATCGAA
>Ga0209198_1001159_pt1 | contig 20946 bp, 17 predicted proteins | sample COGITO_mtgs_1105_2_FD_184804 | JGI IMG/M metagenome (GOLD analysis project Ga0209198, IMG submission 184804) | Pelagic marine microbial communities from North Sea - COGITO_mtgs_110519 (SPAdes) (version 2) | ecosystem: Environmental > Aquatic > Marine > Epipelagic ...
ATGCTGAGGTGACCGCTGAGTTAAAGGTCAAATTAAAAAACTTAATGATCAAATTTGAGGATAATAAAAGCTTGGTAGATTTTAGAAAAATAACCGATACTGATTTTGGTAGAATTGTAGATGACATTAAGGATGAAGAATCTGTACAACAGATTTTAACTAAAAAAGAAGATTAAATATATAATCCTTTTAAACTAAAATCATGATTAAGAGATGTTTGTTTTTATTAGCGATGCTCTTAATCATGATTTTTTCTTGTCCACTTATAATTGACCCGCACTACCAATATAGCCACCAAATACGTCTCTTGTATCCAATACTATCGTTGCGTATTCTCGGCTTGTCCATTCTGGTGCGGTTGCTCCTGAGTTTACAGACAGCATTTGTCCAGTCGTTCCTATTCCTAGATCAACCCACTTTGTTCCATCAGCATTTCCTTCTACAAATTTCCAAACTTTAGTGCCGTCTTCTGAAGATGTTATTTTTATTTTGTATCCTGATTGTAAGTGTGTTATAGTATTTGGATCAGTATCTACTACACTGCATATCCTGAATTATAATTATGTGCCATGTTTATTTAATTTATTTTTATACTATTGTTAAATCTGCGTCTACAAGACTAAAATAGTTTTCATTATCATTTTTATGTAATATATAATTGAACTGATGGTATGTTATTATTTACAAGACTATAATGTTTATTTTAATTTGCATTTTTTAATTATTTTAAGGTGTTCTTCTTAAAAACACCGCTACTCGTGCATTAGTAACGTTTCCAATTTCAGTAACAGTTCTAAAACCAATACTAGTACCTGCAGGAATGGCAACAGGCGTAGCAAGTATTTCCGTATATACCATATTATTGGGATTTCCTGAAGCTGTAAATGTAAATAAATTAGTATTTGTATTTGAATTTATAATAGCCATTTCTATCGTATCTGCCGCTCCATTATTATCTGCATTAAAACTTACAGCGTAAGCTTCCCAATCTTCAGGAAGCGGTATTCCTATGTTACCGCTTGCTCCATCACCAAAAGACCATTCTAACTGATTACTTCCCAAACCAGCACTTTCTTCAGCCCAAATCACTATTTTTTCATATGGAACATAATTCGTTACAAATTGGTACGGTACTTCTGAGAATGTAAAAGCATTAAGGTCGTCTCCAATCTCTCCAGTACCAATCCCATAATTTGTACTACTATTTGTGGTTGTTGCCATTCCTGCAGTTATATTATAAAGAGAAAGTGATTTTGCAACTCCTGTTGTGTTTTTAAAGCCTGTCAACTTCATATAGGTGTACGGTCTTGTGCCTGCACTAGTTGTATATAATAAAGGAACACTCACATACTCAACTATCCCTGTAGATGTATCAGTAAGTGCCGCTACAAATCGACCTGACGTGTTGGGATTTAGACTCCTGAATTTTATTGCAAAAACAGATTGTGCGTTTTTAACTTGATGAGTAGCTGCGGGATTCAATGTTCCGAAATTTTGTGTATAAGCTCCAGAATTAACAGCTGCAAGTTTTGCATCTGTTGAACCTACTATGGTGTTTGACGCTGCGATAGCATTGTATTCTGTTTCTGAAATTGGTGTAGCTGTTGCTCCTGTTTCCACCCATTCTGTGCCTGTAACCGTCGATGACAATACTTGTCCTGCTGTTCCTGCACTATTACCACTATCGAAAATTGCACCAGTAATGCGGGCATTACCAACAACGTGTAATTTTTGAGAAGGTGAAGTAGATCCTATACCAACATTACCTCGGAAATAGGAAAGGCCATCAGTTCCACGAATACTAGAAAGTAAAGTACCCGCGTTATTTTCAAAGATAAAACCAGTAGTAGCATTATTGTTAGCTCTAAAACGAAGAGCATAGCTGGTAAAGCCAGCTCCAGCTGGAGCAGAATCACCAGCCAAGGATCTTGTAGCACCAGACTGTCCCATATAAATACCCCAATTAGGATTGTTATTACTCCACATATAAATACCCCTTCCAATTCCTCCATTCTGTCCCCCTTGAACCACAAATCTCCCTCCATTAGTGTTTCTAAATGTACCAGTAACATCGAGAGTTTCTGTAGGTGCAGTATTAGAACCAACACCAACAGCACCAACCCTAGCAACAGCAGAGGTCTCATCTTCACCACCAACGCCCCAAGCATCGCCATCGGCTCCACTAGGCGCTGTTATCCAATCCGTACCAGTAGCTGTTGAAGATAAAATTTGCCCTGATGTACCAGCACTATTACCACTATCGAAAATAGCACCAGTTATGCGAGCGTTACCTGTAACTTCTAATTTTTGTGTTGGTGTTGTAGTCCCAATACCTACATTTCCATTGACATCTACTATAAAATTGTCAGATGTTAAGATTCCGCTTATGGTAGTAATATCATTAGTAGCATATAAATCTATCTGAGACAAACCAGTACCCAAGAAATTACCAGAAATACCAGCTCGTGATGTACCAGTTACAGCTCCTACTCCAGTGAAATCAGTTCCAGACCAATCGTTTTGGGTAAACGTTATGCTGTTAATTAAGTCTGAAGGTTCTATAGCAGCGTTATATTCTTGTCTTAGATAAAGACGGATTTCATCATTTGTTAAATCATACACTACAGCTGCGCTATAAGAAGTGTTAGCTAAAACAGAAGTAGTATTGTAAATAGTAGACGTGTTTCCTGCATATACTCTAAACTGACCCCCAGTGATAAGAAAATCTGTACCAAGACTACTTCCCCCAGTCTCATAAATTGTTTGGGTAGTAGTTACATCTGATCCTGTGGTAAATGTGACGTAAATAATAGCGTCACCAAGTGTGTAATCTGAAGGGAGACTAAAACTAGTTCCTCCATTAACCCTAGATTCAACAGGAGTGTTATTACTCAAACTCGCGGTTGCTACTCTGAAATCATTAACAACATCAAGACTATAGGCAGGAGAATTTGTCCCAATACCTACATTTCCAGTTGCGGTGATTACCGCTCGTTCAACTCCTGCTGTATCAAAACGAATAATATCTTCATCGGCGCTTTCTTCAACTTGAACCTGTGTATCGCCGTCAGTGTCGATAAGGGTAGATGAAGCAGATGCAGATGCTGAATCAATCCAGTTTGTTCCTGTAGCTGTCGAAGATAAAACTTGTCCACTAGTTCCAGGGTCATTTGAAGTATCATAAAATGCTTCTCGTACCCTTATACTCCCGTCGACATCCAGTTTTTGTGAAGGAACATGACTCCCTAAAGCAACAAAACCATCACTGTTTCTAATTTTAAATAAAACAGCGGGGTCATCATGTCTAGTTAGAGGGCCTCCTGTAGTAGTGTGGCCGTAGGTTAGGTAACTTTTTAGATAAGGTTGTCCGAAAAAGGATCTTGTGTTTGAATCTCCTGTGATAGACCAAGTTATACCACCACCTCTATAGACGTGATGAGTATCAAATCGTAGAAATTGTTGAACAAGTCCAGATCCTGATAAGGAGCGTAGGATCACTGTAGGCGTTACAGTTTTAAATATTCCACTCCCAGTTACATCTAATACTTCTGAAGGATTGGATTCTCTGATCCCCACACGCCCTTGGGTAATCACCATCTGCTCAATCCCATTGGTATCAAAACGAATGATATCATCATTGGGAGTTTCTTCTACCTGAACTTGGGTGTTGCCGTCAGTGTCGATAAGGGTTAAGGCTCTTGAGGCTTGTACCGATTCCCAACTGTCTCCATCCCAAATTTTTGTAATGTTAGTTGTGGTGTCCTCCCAAACATCCCCCTGTATTGGTGGGGGGGCAATTGGAGCTATTGCTGACTCAGTTACTAAGTTCCCAGCGATCTGTTTTGTTCCTTTATTATCAATGCTTGTCACACGCTGTCCAAAAATCGTTGTAGAAAAAAATACAATTAAAAAACAAGATATTAAAAAACGCCTCTTACATAAAATAAGAGTGGGATTAACGATAATAGTATACATATTTATAACTTATAAAAATCGGTTAATTTAACGATCAATCAATCTAAAGATTGCTCTAGGCCTCTACCCCCAAAAGCGCGTCTTTATAAAAGTACGCGCTTTGGTGTGAGGTTAATTCTAGAGGTTATTTCACCCATTGAACTTCGAAAGTATCCCCTGCATATATGGTAAAATTTGTTGTACCAGTTACAGTAACGACATTTGCCGTAACCGCAAAATCAGTTCCATAAATCAATTTGGCGCCGTTTCTGTACACCCATATTTTACCTCTATCGGTGGCAGCTGTTACAATCCCTGTTGTTGTAATGACAATTGCATTAGCAGTTTCTTCTGCAGCATCTGCTACATCGTCTGAAAAGCCAGACTGAATAAGGTCGGTTGCTAAGAGTTTTTTTAGTTCTCCTGTAGCTTCATCACGTACCACTAGAGTCCATCCTGTGTCTGTAGAAAGTGTGGTGTTACCACTAGTACTGGCATCATGTCCAGATTGGGTGGTTGCAGTAGTAGCTGAATTACCCGTTTCTAGTTTTAGTCCATCTAGGGAAAAAACAGAGCCGTCTGCATCAATGTAGGTGTTAGAAGAAAGTTCACCACCTAACTGCCAAGTTGTTGTGGTACGGTTTCCTGCTTCTGTGGAAGTAATGGTAGTGATTCCATTGTTTGACTGGAGGTACTTAATGGTACCCTTGTTGTCAATTAATTTAACAGACACTCCATCGGCATCTGCTTGTGCTACATCATCAGCACCACTCGTTGTCTGTGCTTGTAGGGCATTACCTACTGTAAGCATTAAGGCGAATACGCCCAATTTTACATACTTGATTTTCATTGCATTTTAGATTAAGGTTAATAATTATTTTAGTTTTAAGGTTTGTTTGTTCTATTATTATTTATAGTTAATTGGGAAATTGTACAATTCTTATTTCATCTCCCGTATAACAAATGGCTTCAGGTTCTATTTCTAGAATTGCACTATTGATTATTGTAAATTTTATTAGTACACCATTACGGTATACATCAATTTTATCGGGAGTCACTATTGGTAAAGGAGAGTGAAACTGTCTTTGTCCATTATTTGCAGTAATTGTACGCGTAACTTTTTCAGGAAAAAGACTGCCTAGAGACGCTCTTGTTATAACCCCTGTAGTCGTATTTACCGTAAGTGCATTATGAGTCGTCACATTTGGAGAAATTTCTTGTAATCCATTTATAGCAAACGTGTTATTTGTATCTGTATTTATTTGAGTAGGTTCACTCAGGCTACCTCCTAATTTAACAATCCCACTAGAACCATTATAGAGCCCATTAGCAACCCCCATTCTAGCACTACTACTTTGCGGCAAATACAATATTTTTTGAATATCTAGAAACTCATAGCCCTGGTTTTGACTGTGAATAAAAATTTCAACGTTCAAATATTTTAAATTTCCATCCCAATCAATAGCCTTGAAAGTTGAAAACAAAGGGGTTCCATCTCCAACAATTAAAGACACCATCCCGTTTTCATCCGTTGTGGTGGTTTGTTCTTCAGTATATATATCTTCAAATGTTTCACGTGTAATTGAGAAACGAAAGGAAACGTCTTCAAGACTTAATGGTACTTGATTCTGCTTAATATTTGCTCCAGGAATTTGAATTTCTTCAGAATTGGAAATGTATGCTTGATAATTAAGTCCTGCGGTTTGAGTAAACATTCTTTCACTTATAAAAATGAATATTAAAATTATTACTATTTGCTTTAAAATTGTACTAACACCTATACCTAATTCTGCTGGCTTCGAATATTTATTGTCAAGCGTATTAACGCCAATATTGTTTTTAAAATTATCAAACGAGGCATTTGAAAGAGACGTTTCTAAATAGGCCGCATCCTTTGTATATCCCAAGGGAAAACTAAATAAACACACACAATATTTAAGAATATTCATATAATTATTTTAATAGATTCCTTTAATTAATTTTTTTATAAATTTCTGATCTCCACTCGATACTCTTATAATATAACTCATCTCTGCCAACCAATTGGTTCGTATTGAAACTAGACTAGTCGGTTGAAATTGTTGATTTAAAACCAAACGACCTCTTATATCAAAAACTTCTACCACTACAGGATAGGTTGTTAGTTTAGAAAATTTAATATTTATATAGTCTTTAAATGGATTTGGAGATAAGTTAATAGTTTCCACAAAGTCAGAGTTAGTGTTATCAATTTTGTACACTTTTATATTATTAAGAAACCCTTGCTGAACAGAATTTATAGATATTTTTGATAATCCTACCACACCATTTTGACCGATACTTTGTTGTACTTTGTTTGTTTTAGTTGTTCCTGCTGCATCTGTATAGTCATAAATAACATTGCTTGAGCCTACTTGTGTTAGTACTGATTTAATCAACTTAGTTGACTGATTTTCTATTATTGAAGTCTGAGCTAACATTTTATCAACTAAAAATATAAGAAAGAGTATAATTAGGTAACGCATATCAAATATCATTTATATTTTTTTCCCATCTAATCTAGATGGTTAAAATTATGACACTATTTTAAAAAAAAGAAGTGACTAGTTGTTCTTTGATACGGGGCTATCTATTCTATAGTAAATATTTGTAATTAAAAGGAATAATTAAAAAGATGAATTTCTCAATGCTTTGCCTCTATGTTTAGCTGAAAAGTTTGAAAAACGGAGAGTTCTTCACAACACTCTGAAAAAGTGTAATTTCAATTTATGGGAGAATACATTTTCAAAAGACATAATAAAACATCTCTATCTTATCATTTCGTATTCCCTTTGAACTATAGTAGATCAGTTATAAATGAAGAAATAAGAAAAGGATTAAAAGAGTTTCTCTCTAAAAAAAAATATAAACAACTGTTATTCCTTCCAAGTGCCGCCATATGTGAAGTCCAGATTGTCTTTTTTGACATTTAGTAGGCATTTTTTACAAACAAACACCCATTCTTTGGAGTTTTATATTGTACTCTGTACATCGTCGTATAATCTACTTTACAAATAGTACAGTATTTAATTCGTTGTTTCATGTGTTTATATTTATTGTTTTTTTAAAGACACATGCTGTTCGCTATTCATCATTCCTTTGGGTGATAATCCTTTTAACATGCTCGTTTCATAAATCACCTAAGTCAATAAGTGTCTTATCTAACGTACTACTTTATAACCCATTTACAATTATCTTTTTATACCTCCCGAGCAACCCTTGGAGCAACCCTAAAAACCAAAAAACCCGTAAATCATTATTTATAAATGAGTTACGGGATAATTTTGTGGTACCTCCAGGAATCGAACCAGGGACACAAGGATTTTCAGTCCTTTGCTCTACCAACTGAGCTAAGGTACCATTGCCTTAGCGGGTGCAAATATAAAATGTTTTTTTACATCTACTAAAGAAAATTAGAAAAATGTGTTGTATTTTTGAAATTATTTAAGGAAACAAAGATGAATCTAATTATAGATGTTGGGAATACAAAAGTGAAAGCAGCTGTATTTGAGGGAGATACAATAGTAAGTATTGCTGTCTTTGAGCACGAAATGATTTTATCAGAAATAAAAAAAATAGTAAAGAAACAGCCTATTTCTAATGCAATTTTATCAAATGTTGCTTTAATTGCAACCGATACCCTGAAAAAACTTCAAGCAATTGTTGCGTTTAGTACTGTTTCTTCAGAAACCAAAGTACCTTTTGTAAATTTATATAAAACACCAACGACTTTAGGAGTTGATCGAATTGCTCTAGTTGCAGGAGCTGTTTGTGAGTTTTCAGCTAAAAATGTGTTGGTAATTGATGCGGGTACTTGCATTACTTACGATTTTGTAAGTGCTAAAAGAGACTATATAGGAGGTGCTATAGCACCAGGAATACAGATGCGGTTTCATTCGCTACATCATTATACGGCCAACTTGCCTTTGTTCGAAAAAAAGGAAGTCGACAATTTCATTGGACATACGACAAAAGAAAGTATGAATTCTGGTGTTGTAAACGGCGTACTTCAAGAAATTGAGGGCGTTATTGATCAATATAAAATGAAATATATGGATTTAACAGTTGTTTTAACAGGAGGAGATTCAAAATTCTTGTCAAAACAATTAAAAAGTAGCATATTTGCCAAGCAAAATTTACTCCTAATCGGATTAAATAAAATATTGATACATAACCTACACAAATGATTAGAAACCTTTTATTCGTTTTTTTACTTATAGCCTCTGTAGCTACAACAGCACAAAAAACAAACCAATCACCTTATTCTTTTTTTGGTATCGGAGAAGGGTCTAATCCCGTTACTGTAGAGCAAAGTGCTATGGGAGGTATTGGAGTTGCTTATAGTCATTATAAGTACTTAAACTTTACAAATCCTGCAGCCTATGCAGATTTAAAATACGCAACCTATTCTTTTGGTGTCTTAAATACCGAACTTACCATCGATGATGGTGTTAAAAATGAAACCTCAAATTCGACAAGTTTAAGCTATTTCACTTTGGCGCTCCCTGTGGGTTCTAAAGCAGGAGTGTCTATAGGAGTTCAACCTGTTTCATCTGTTGGATATTCTTTGACAAATTTGGATACTTCTGGAACGATTACTGAAGCTAATATTTTTAGTGGTGAAGGGGGCGTAAGTAGAGTGTATGGTAGTTTTGGAATCAAGTTATTTAAAAATATTGCAGTTGGAATTGAAGCGGGTTTCAGTTTTGGAAGCATAGAAAAAAGCATTACAAATCAAATTCAAAATGTGTCTTTACTGACAAAATATAAAGAAGACCTTTTGGTTAGAGGAGGTACTGTAACGCTTGGTACTCAATATAAAAAAGCACTTAAAAACAAACTAGAATTGAGTGCTGGAGCCACCTTAAAAATGGGAAATAATTTAAAAGTAACAGGAGATGATTACCTCTATTCTTTTACTTTTATCAATGGCAATTCTGAGTTTCCAAGAGATACCATTTCTCAATCTCGTATTAACGGAAATTACAAACTGCCTTTAAAAGCAACGATAGGTGCCGGTCTGGGACAATTCGATAAATGGTATGTAGGTTTAGAATTTGAAAGTCAAGATGCCATAGAAACTGAAGGTTTGTTAGATAGTTCGAATGCTGGTTTTCAATATGGAATATCAAATAGAATTTCTTTAGGAGGTTATTATTTGCCAAAAGTAAATTCAATATCAAGTTACTGGGAACGAATTACATACAGAGCGGGTGTCCGTTTTGAAAAGACTGGGTTGTTGGTAGATGGATCCGTTCCGTATACAGATTTCACTTCTGTACACGACTTTGGCATATCTTTTGGACTAGGTTTGCCATTGAAACAATTATCTACAATGAATATGGGTTTTGAGTTTGGTAAAAGAGGATCCATTACGAATAATTTAATTCAAGAAAATTATTTTAATTTTAGATTAAGTTTATCTTTAACAGATACAAACTGGTTTCAAAAAAGAAAAATAGATTAACAAAATAAATAGAATACGATGAATAAAATTACGTTTTTATTAGCTGCACTGTTATTATTAGTTTCCGTAAAATCAAATGCACAAGAGGATATAAAAAGAGAATGTACTATTAAGTACAACCTTTTTAAAGGAGATTACCAGTCGAAAAAGTATGAAGAAGCTTATGTCAATTGGATTTACTTAATGGATAATTGTAACGATTTATCTGTAAATATTTATAAATTTGGTTCAAATTTAGCAGAAGATGTTCGAAAAGATCCTGTATTAGCAAAACGAGTTTATGAACAAAGGTTGCAGTATTTTCCCAAAAAGAATCCAGCAAAAGTACATAGTGATTATGCTACTTATTTAGCAAAAAACAAATTAGTTTCCGAAGACGAAATTTTTTCAATTTTAGAAAAAGGATATATGATTGACCCTACTAAAATGGGTGTTAAAAATTTATACATGTATTTCCAAGGAGTTACGGATAGAAATAGAGATACCAATCCTCAAAAAGTATTTGATACCTATGATGATGTTTTAGAAAACGTAACGATAAAGTTAGAAGGATATGCAGCGAAGCTTAAAAAATTAACAACAGATTCTACAAAGGTTTTAGGGAAAAGAGAAAAATCTTTGTTAAGAGCCTATACAGTTAATTCAAAAGCTTTAGGAACTGTAGAAAGTAATTTAGACGTTATTATTTCTGAAATTGCTACTTGTGAAAGATTAGTACCTTTGTATCAAAGAGATTTTGAAGCGAACAAAACAAACGCTGTTTGGTTAAAAAGAGCGGTTTCTAGAATGTTTAATAAAGGTTGTCAATCGGAGCCTTTATTTGAAATTCTCGTAAGAGCCTATGCAGAAGCCTCTCCATCTCCAGAAGCATATGCTTTCTTAGCGAGTGTTTTAGAGGATAAAGGAGATGTAAATGGCGCAAGTCAAATGCGCCAAAAATCTTTTGAATTGGAAACAGATCCACTGAAAAAAGCAAAAATAAAATTAAAATTTGCACAGGCAGCAAAAGGGAGAGGACAGTTAAGCAAAGCAAGAAGTTTAGCAAGACAGGCTTTAAAGTTTAATCCTAACTTTGGAAAGGCTTATTTGTTCATTGCGAGATTGTACCAATCAAGTGTAAATAATTGTGGTAAAAACGAATTTGAAAAAAGAATGGTATACGTTGCCGCTTTAAGCAAAGTAAAAAAAGCAGCAGCTGTAGATCCTAGTATTTCTGGAATTGCAGCTAAATATATCAGAAGTTATAGCGGAAATGTACCGAGTAAAAAAGTTATTTTTACTGCAGGTGTAAATCCAGGAAGTAGTTATACGATCAAATGTTGGATTGGAGAAACGGTTCGCGTACCCCAAAAATAATTTCTGTAAAACAGTAATTATTTTATCGTGAAATTATTTTGAATAGCCAATGGTTGCCTTTTTTAATCTTTAAATTTTTTAATTTTTGAATGGTATTCAACAAATATTACAAAAAAGCATTGCTGTAGGAACTCTTACAGTGGTGCTTTTTTCATGTTCCAATAATACCCAAGAGGTTAGAGATTTTTTGGTGTCTAAAAACTTGCCAATTGGGATTGCAAAAGATGCGTTTCACGTTTATAAAGATTCTGGTCGAATTACTTCAAAATTAATAACACCCTTATTACACGATTTTAGTAATAGAAAACAACATCCTTATAATGAATTCCCAAAAGGAATAAAAATCGTAAATTTTGAAGGAAAAGATTCTGTTACGATTACGGGTAATTATGCATTGACGTATTCAAAAACGGCTGTTTCTGAGATTAAAGGAAATGTGGTCGTTTTAAACCATACAGAAAAGTCTCGATTAGAAACCGAACAATTATTTTGGGATCAGAAGACCAAATATTTCTTTTCTGAAAAAGCATTTGTATTGAGTACTTTAAAAGATACTATTTATGGGATTGGATTTGAATGTAAAGAAGATTTAAGCAAACACCTTGCTAAAAAAACAATAGGAAAATTAGAAACTTTAGAAGAAGAATAAAATGAATAAAATTTGGAAATTTTTTCAGTACGGCTATTTACTAGTTGCTTTAATATGTTTATTTGAAGGAATCTTACAATGGAATTCCAACAGAGAAAAAGCAGTTCTATTTCTTGGGGCTTCTATTTTTATTACCTTAGTGTTTTTCTTTAAAAGACATTTTAGGAAGAAAATTGAAAAGCGCAAGCAATAAGTAACTACTTTCAAGGTTAAAAAACCAGTAGCAAACCAATAGATTATTTAAATTTCTTAATGGAAATTGAAGTCATAATTATCAGTATCTCAATAGTCCTTTCCGCCTTTTTTTCGGGAATGGAAATCGCGTTTGTTTCTGCAAATAAACTGCATCTTGAATTAGAGAAGAAACGCGTAGGTTTTATTCCTAAAATTTTAAATAGAATTACCCAAAAATCATCAAAATTTATCACCACCATGTTGGTTGGTAATAATATTTCTTTGGTAGTTTATAGTTATTACATGGGAGGCTTTTTAGTTAAAATTCTCCCGCTATCTGGCTTTAATGATTTTTCTATTCTTCTAATACAAACGATTATTTCGACCATTTTAATCTTAGTTACTGCTGAGTTTTTACCTAAAACTATTTTTAGAATTTATGCAAACGAGGTTTTAAAAATATTTGTCCTTCCTGCCTATGTTTTCTATCTTTTATTTCACTTTTTTTCAGAATTTATTACGTTCATTTCCGACTTTTTTTTACGTGTTTTCTTCAAAACAAATGCAGACCAACAACAAACCGAATTTAGTAAAGAAGAACTAGGGAACTATATTTCAGAACAGATAGAAGAAACTAGGGAAGAAGAGCTTGATTCTGAAATTCATATTTTTCAAAATGCATTAGATTTTCAGAAGGTAAAAGCAAGAGAGGTAATGGTTCCAAGAACCGAAATCGTTGCTGTAGAGCTCCACGAAAAAGTAGCCAATCTAAAAAATACTTTTATTGCTACTGGTTTGTCAAAACTTTTGGTTTATAAATCTTCATTAGACGATGTAATTGGTTACGTAAACGCTTTCGAATTATTTAAGTCTCCAAAGACAATTAAAGCAATTTTATTGCCTGTTGAGATTGTACCAGAATCTATGATGATCAATGATGTTTTGAACTCCTTAATGAAAAAACGTAAAAGTGTGGCTATTGTGGTAGACGAATATGGAGGAACTTCTGGGATGATTACTGTAGAAGATATTGTCGAAGAACTCTTTGGTGAAATCGAAGATGAACATGACAGCCAAGAGTTTTTGGAAAAGAAAACGGGTGAAAATGAATTTCATTTCTCTGCAAGATTAGAAGTAGATTATTTAAATGAAGAATACAATGTGAATATACCAAAATCTGAAGCCTATGAAACTTTGGGCGGATTTATTATTGAGTACACAGAAAGTATTCCTAAAGAAAATGAGCTAGTAGATATTGAAGGTTTTGAAATCAAAATCTTAAAAATGAGTAGTGCCAAAATTGAAGAAGTATACCTGAAAGTAATTCATGAAGATGCTTAAAGACAAACAATTTATAGAGAACAATTAGAACGCCTTTTCACAGGGTACTAATAAGTAAAAAATCGGTTGCAATATTAAAACCCAAATCGTATATTCGCCTACTGAAATTAAATAAACGACGTATGGCAGTTTTATCAAAAATTAGAGAACGCTCAATGTTCTTAATCATTATAATTGGTTTAGCACTTTTTGCTTTTGTATTAGATCCTTCTACTTTAGGAGATTTTTTCAACTCAAGTAAGGTGAATGAAATCGGAGAAGTAAATGGAGAATCAATCTCAAGAGAAGAGTTTTCTACAGCAATAGAAACTTACAAGCAACAAGCAGGAAATGGTGTTTCTGAAATGCAAGCAAGTAAAACTGTATGGGACAATATTGTTAGAAAAAAAATCTATCAAAATCAGTTAACAGAAGCAGGTGTTACTGTTGGTGAAACTGATATTTGGAACGAAGTTATAAATGCTTCCTCAGTTAAAAATAATCCTCAATTTTTAAATGAAGCAGGTTTATTTGACGAAACAAAATTCAAACAATTCTTAGCAGACACCAAAGAGAATAACACACAAATGTGGGGTGCTTGGTCTAATTATATAAATCAAATTAGAGACAATACAGAAAAAAACACCTATAATAATTTAGTAACTGCGGGTCTTGGAGCTTCTTTAAAAGAGGGAGAATTTAAATATTTTGTAGAAAATACAAAGCTAAATGCACAATTTGTGTTTGTTCCTTATACAACGATTGCTGATAGCTTAGTAGCCGTTTCTAAATCAGAAATAAAGGCTTATATCAATGAAAATGCAAAGAACTTTCAAGTTGATGCATCTAGAGATATCTCTTATGTTAAATTTAATATTAAGGCAACTGCAGCTGATGAGAACGCAATTAAAGATGAGGTTGCTGGTTTCATTGAAGATTTTAAAAGTACTTCCAATGAGAAAGAATTTTTAAGCGAAAATGATGCCGATACAAATATTGATGAAAACTTTCAATTTGAAAGCGCTGTCAATAAAACCGTAGCTCCAGCTATTTTTAAAGGTACGAAAGGGGCTGTTTTTGGACCTTATAAAGACCAAGGGTATTTTAAAATTTCAAAAATTACGGCCGTTTCAAAAATGCCAGATTCTGCAAGAGCAAGTCATATTTTAATTCCTTTTGTTGGTGCACAAAGAGTTGCTCCAGACGTAACAAGAACAGAAGAAGAAGCTAAAAAATTAGCGGACAGTATCTTGAAAGTTGTGAAAAGGAATCGTAGAAAATTTGAAAAATTAGCGAAAGATCTTTCTTCGGATAAAGGCTCTGGCGCTAAAGGTGGAGACTTAGATTGGTTTACTTATACAAGAATGACACCTAAATTTAGAGATTTTGCTTTTGAAGGTAAAAGAGGAGATATTGGGGTTGTTAAAACACCATTTGGATACCATATAATTAAGATTGATGGACAAAAGAACAGACAAACAGTTTTGAAATTAGCCACTTTTGGAAGAAAAATAATTGCTTCCGAAGCGACAGAAAACACTGTTTTTCAAAAAGCAGGACAATTTGCTTTGGCAGTATCTAAAGACAAAAAGTTTTTCGATATCGCGAAAGAAAATAAGTACGTAACCCAACCCGCAATTGGTTTAAAAGTTTTGGATGAAAATGTTCCTGGTTTAGGAAATCAAAGACAAATTATTTCTTGGGCTTTTGGTCGCGATACAAAAATTACAGATTTTAAAACCTTTGATTTAGAAGGAAGTCACGTGGTGGCCTTTGTAACTGCTAAAACAGCAAAAGGACTATTGTCTGCAACAAAAGCAATCAATAGTGTTCGACCAACCTTGATCAATGAAAAGAAAGTAACATTAATTGCGAATACATTTACTGGGAGCACTTTAGAAGAAATCTCTAAAGAAAACAACACCATTGTTAGAAATGGAACAGGGGTTACTTTAAAAAGCCCAACATTGTCTGGAGCAGGTTCTGAACCTAAAGTTGTAGGTGCAATGTTTCATGCAACAGCAAATAAAGTATACAAAAACATCGCAGGAAATAAAGGTGTCTATGCATTTAGGTTAACCAGTAAAGAAACCCCAACAGCTTTGCCAAACTATGAAGCTGTGAGAAATACAATTTCTAGAGGTAGAAAAACAAAAACAACTGTAATTTATGAAGCGATTAAGAAAGCTTCAGAAGTTGTAGATACTAGAGCAAACTTATATGTTGGTAACTAACAGTTAAGCTTTTACTACCAATTTAATTTATTTAAACTAGAATTCGATTGATTCCGCTTTTGAGCGGAATCAATCGAATTCTTAGTTTCCAAGAGTAGTGTTTATAAACACAATGTCACTTCGAGTGAATCTTTTTCAGGAATTTTGTATTGAGAAGTTTTTGATACGACTATAATCCAACTTATTTTAAAATAAAATTCCGCCCAAAGGCGGAATTAATCGAACTGATATCGTTAAATAGTAGCATTTATAAACCCAATGTCACTCTAACCGACATTGGGAAAGTTGTTTTATATCTAAATGTTATTTCTATCCATTCATTGAGATTAAAAACTCATCATTATTTTTAGAAAATTTAATTCTCTCGTTAATGAATTCCATTGCTTCTATAGGTTTCATGTCTGCAAGGTATTTACGTAAAACCCACATACGTTGTACTGTTTTAGCATCTAATAATAAATCATCTCTTCGAGTAGAAGATTTAATCAGATCAATAGCAGGATAAATTCTTCTGTTAGAAATATTTCTATCCAACTGTAATTCCATGTTCCCAGTTCCTTTAAATTCTTCAAAGATTACCTCGTCCATTTTAGAACCCGTCTCTGTAAGCGCAGTTGCAATAATTGTCAATGAACCTCCATTTTCAATATTTCTTGCAGCACCAAAGAAACGTTTTGGTTTGTGTAATGCGTTGGCATCAATACCACCAGAAAGTATTTTTCCAGATGCAGGAGCAACGGTATTATAGGCTCTTGCCAAACGAGTAATTGAATCTAAAAGAATTACCACATCATGACCACATTCAACCAAACGTTTTGCTTTTTCTAAAACAATATTTGCAACTCGTACGTGTTTGTCTGCTGGCTCATCAAAAGTAGAAGCAACTACCTCACCACGCACATTGCGCTTCATGTCTGTTACCTCTTCAGGACGTTCATCTATCAATAAAACAATTTGATATACCTCAGGATGGTTTGCAGCGATCGCATTTGCCACATCCTTTAATAACATTGTTTTACCTGTTTTAGGCTGTGCTACAATCATACCACGCTGCCCTTTTCCTAAAGGAGAAAACAAGTCGATAATTCTCGTTGATAAAGAACTTCCTTTTTCTGCTAAATTGAATTTTTCTTGTGGAAATAATGGCGTTAAATGCTCAAAAGAAACTCGATCTCTAACAATATTTGGGTTCAATCCATTAATTTTTGAAACTCTAATTAAAGGAAAATACTTTTCACCTTCTTTTGGTGGTCTCACATTTCCTTTAACAGTATCTCCAGTTTTCAGACCAAATAATTTAATTTGAGATTGAGAAACATAAATATCATCAGGGGACGATAAATAATTATAGTCAGAAGAACGTAAGAAACCATAACCATCGATCATCATTTCTAAAACGCCTTCGCTTTCTATAATGCCGTCAAACTCGAAATCTGGGTCTTTATATTTATTATTAGATTTATTACCATTACTTTTACTAGAAGGACTCTTGTCTCTGTTTTGGTTATTGTTTTTGTGCGTCGCATTGTTTTTATTCGGATGCGGTTTGTTCAGTTTATTCACAGGTTTTTGTTCCCTCTTTTCTACCTTTGGTTTAGAAAGAACACTCTCGTTCTTCTCTATACTTTGAACCTCTTTATTTACAAGCGGTGTTTTTGGTGGTCTTGGAGCAGGTTTTGTGCGTTCAATAACAGCAGTATCTGCTGTCTTTTCGTTCTTTTGAGCGTTTTCTAAAACGGGAACGTTCGTTGCAATTTTATTTTTTTCAACAATGGGTCTGTTTTCAATAGCCATCGGTTTTACTATTGCTGGAGCTTTTTTAACAACACGTTTTCTTCGAGGCTTTTCTGTTTTCTCAATTTCCGTTTTTTTAGGAGTTGATGTCTCTACTACTTTTGAAGGACTTGCAGCCTGCGTATCTAGAATTTGATACACTAAATCTAATTTTTTTAATTGACTTGTTTTCTCAAGACCAATTGTTTTGGCAATACCTTGTAATTCTGCAAGGGTTTTTGCTTTTAGTTCTGATATTTCGAACATTATAAAATTGTTAAGTTAAATATGAATCTTTGTAAGATATGCGAGTTTTTTTGAATTGTGCTATAGAGTATAGTTCTACAAAATAGCTTTTGGTGTGGTAATTGTACAACAAATATATACAATTTTTTTTAGTTGAGGGTTTTCTTTTTAAAAAAGAATGTCCTACTTTTGTGCTACTATAAATTACAAATGATTCAAAGAATACAAACAATCTATTTATTATTGGCTTCTATTATTTCTGGAGTACTCATTTTTGTCTTTAATTTGTGGAAGTCTATTGAAAAAAATATTTTTGCTTTTGACTTATTACATAGTGAATCCTATTTATTAAAGGGAATTCCTATTTCATTTATAGTATCGGCGCTGTTAGCTTTTGTAGCAATTTTTATATTTAAAAATAGAAAGTTACAATTTGTGATTGGCCGATTGACAATTTTGATAAACCTTATTTTATTAGGAGTATTGATTTATGTATCGCTAACTTTACCTGGAGAGGCTGCTGTTTCTGAGAAAGGTATTGGGATGTTCATACCTGTTTTAGCTGTTTTGCTTCTTGTTTTGGCAAATAAAGCGATTAAAAAGGATGAAGATCTTGTAAAATCTGCAGATAGATTGCGATAAAACTAACATCTTAGTATATTTAGTGCGAAAAAAAACCGAGAATTTATTTCTCGGTTTTTTGTTTTCTGTAATTTTTGAATTGAACCCAAAGTAATTGCAGAAAGTTATAGAAAAAACAGACTAATTTCTTGTAGCGAGTTCAATAATTTCCATATTTTTCACTTCACCATTATCAAGTTCAAAACGCAACATGGTTCTGACTTTATGAAACCCATAGTTTCCTGCAGCACCAGGATTTAAGTGCAACAAATTAAGCTTCTTGTCATATTGCACTTTTAAGATATGAGAATGTCCAGCAATGAAAATTTTTGGGGGGGTTAATTTTATTTCATCACGAATTCTTTGATTGTACCTATTTGGATACCCGCCAATGTGGGTCATCCAAACAGACACTTTTTCAATTTCAAATTTTAAGTCTAACGGAAATTCCAATCGTGCATCCGCACCATCAATATTACCAAAAACAGCTCGCAATGGTTTTAGCTTTTTTAGGCTATCAGTTACTGCCAAATCACCAATATCTCCTGCATGCCATACTTCATCTGCTTGCTTTACAAACTTTAAAATTTGAGCGTCAATAAAACTGTGTGTATCAGACAATAATAGAATTTTCTTCATGTAAAAAAATAAGAATAAAAGTTTAGGGCTTCTATTAGGTTCAAAAGTAATCATAACAAAATAAATTCCGTAATTTTGAGAGCTACAAAAAAACATATTTTCTTGAGGTATTTTATAGAACTTTCTTATAACGGGAAAAATTATCATGGTTGGCAGATTCAACCGGATGTAATTTCTGTGCAAGAAAAACTGAACAAAGCTGTGAGCACCATCTACCAAGAAACAATAGAAGTTGTAGGAGCAGGAAGAACAGATACCGGTGTACATGCATCTCAAATGTTTGCTCATTTTGATACAGAAATAACCTTAGAAGGGGATGTTCCTTATAAATTGAATTCCCTTTTACCTCATGATATTGTTGTCTATAAAGTGTTTCCTGTTGCGGATGAAAAACACGCTCGATTTACTGCAATTAGCAGAAGTTATGAGTATAAAATATGGTTAGGCAGCAACCCTTTTTTATTGGATTTTTCATGGCAAGTTCCTACTCAGAATATAAATGTTGACCACATGAACGAAGCGGCAAAACTATTATTAAACTACACAGATTTTCAAACTTTTTCTAAAGTAAAGACAGATGTGTACACCTATAATTGTGATATTACAGAAGCTGTTTGGAAACAAAATGGTCAGGAACTCATTTTTTATATTTCAGCAAATCGTTTTTTAAGAAATATGGTGAGAGCAATCGTTGGCACGCTTATAGATGTTGGTATGGGTAAAATTTCGATTGCGAAATTTAGCGAAATTATAGAGAGTAAAAATAGAAGTAATGCAGGTTTATCAGTTCCTGCAAAAGGGTTATTTTTAACAAACATAAAATATTAGGTTTTGGGAAGCAAAACAGGAAAAGCTTTTGATTTACAAATTTTTTTAAGACTCATGTCTTTTGCAAAACACTATAAATTAAATTTTTTTATAGCAACAATTTCCACGATTTTATTGGCTTTAGTTTCATTGATAAACCCCTATTTAGTCAAAGAAACTGTAGATAAATACATTTCAGAAAAAGACACTGAAGGACTCGTTAACAACGTGCTGCTAATGTTTGGAGTAGTGATTCTCGAAGTATTACTGCGTTTTGTATTTATTTATTTTGCAAATTGGGTTGGACAACATATTATTAGAGATATACGAGCAAAAACTTTCCGACATATTTTGCAATTTAAAATGTCTTTTTTCGATAAAAATTCTGTTGGGAAATTAGTAACTAGAGTCGTTTCTGACATTGAAACAATTGCTGCTTTTTTTAGTAGTGGCGTTTTTACAATTGTAAGTGATATTTTGCAAATGTTTGCAGTTGCAGCGCTAATGTTTTACTTCAATTGGAAACTAGCTTTTATCGCCTTAGCGGTGTTGCCAATTTTAATTTATGCCACAAGAATTTTTCAAAAAGCAATAAAAGCAACATTTCAAGAAGTAAGAAATCAGGTCGCAAATCTAAATGGATTTGTACAAGAAAGAGTTACAGGAATGAAAATTGTGCAACTCTTTAACAGAGAAAAAATAGCATATAAAAATTTTAATGAGATTAATAATAAACACAAAGAAGCCTACGTAAAAACCATTTGGTATTTTTCAATTTTCTTTCCAATAGCAGAAATTTTATCCTCGATAGGGATCGGTTTAATTGTCTGGTTTGGAAGCAAACAAATTATTGGTGGTTCCGTTCCTGGGCCCGGAACAGTAATGGCTTTTGTGCAAATGGCACAAATGTTATTTAGACCCTTACGTCAAATTGCAGATAAGTTTAACCAATTACAAATGGGAATCGTTTCTGGAGAACGTGTTTTTAAGATCATTGATACCCAGAGTAGTATTGTTAAAAATGGAACGATTAAAGCTGAAAAATTAAAAGGCAATATCAATTTTAAAGAGGTTCGATTTAGTTATATCAAAGGCGAAGAAGTTCTAAAAGGAATTTCTTTGAACGTAAAAAGCGGACAAACCGTTGCAATTGTTGGTGCTACAGGAGCAGGAAAATCAACCATTATCAACTTAATAAATCGTTTTTATGAAATAGATCATGGGAAGATTTGTGTTGATGCGATTTCTATAAACGAGTATACTTTAGAAAGTTTAAGAAATCAGATTGCGGTGGTTTTACAAGATGTCTTTTTATTTTCAGATTCAATATTTAACAATATTACTTTAAAAGATGAAAAGATTTCTTTGGAGGATGTCATCAAAGCAGCAAAACAAATAGGAATTCACGATTTCATCATGACACTTCCTGGAGGTTATCAATACAACGTAAAAGAACGCGGAGTAATGCTATCTTCTGGTCAAAGGCAATTAATTGCTTTCTTGCGTGCATATGTTAGCAAGCCAAGTATTTTAATCTTAGATGAAGCGACTTCTTCCGTAGACTCCCATGCAGAACAAATGATTCAATATGCGACAGAAACAATTACTAAGGGAAGAACATCGATTGTTATTGCACATCGATTAGCAACCATTAAACAAGCAAACAAAATTATTGTGATGGACAAAGG
>Ga0209198_1001177_pt1 | contig 20662 bp, 23 predicted proteins | sample COGITO_mtgs_1105_2_FD_184804 | JGI IMG/M metagenome (GOLD analysis project Ga0209198, IMG submission 184804) | Pelagic marine microbial communities from North Sea - COGITO_mtgs_110519 (SPAdes) (version 2) | ecosystem: Environmental > Aquatic > Marine > Epipelagic ...
GTATCTTTGCCCTGCGCCTTGATGGAGAATTGCCCGCCGAGCTGCAGCCCTTGGAGAGCGTCCGCGACGCAGTCGCCAAAAGCTGGACAGAGAAACAGATTAAACAGCAGTTGCGCGACCTGGCCGAGGGCATTGCCCCGCAGGTCTCGCTCGATGCGCCTCTGGCCAGCTTCGGCCTGACGGAAAATCTCCAAGACGATATGAACCGCAATGACAGCGTGGATGGAACGCCGCGGGCTTTGGTGATGACCGCATTTGAAACCGAGCTGGGCAAAGCCGCTATGTTAGACGCGGCCGAGGGCGTGATGATCCTCGTGCCCCGCGCCATCCATGCCGCGGATTTTGAAGATCCCCAAGTGCAATCGCTCCAAAGTATCCTGGACAATCGCATCGACACGACACTGGCGCGCGATGTCTTCGAAGCCTTTAGCAACGCCGCACGCGGAGCGGTGGATGTTGACATCAATCAAACAACGCTGCGCTCCATCAACAACAACCTCCTGGGCGGTGGATAACCCAAATGGAACTCACACCGTCCTACGAAGAATTTGCCGCCAAATATGAGGCGGGCGAAAATCAGCTGGTTTATTCACGCCTCGCCGCCGATCTCGACACGCCCGTCTCGGTCATGCTCAAACTGTCTGAGGCGCAGAAAGATAGTTTTATCCTCGAGAGTGTCACCGGCGGAGAAATCAGAGGCCGTTATTCCATTGTCGGGCTTAAGCCAGATTTGATTTGGCGCTGCCGGGGCACGGCCAGTGAACTCAACCGTGAAGCCCGGTTTGATGGCAACAGTTTTGCGCCACAGGATGGCAATCCCCTGGATGAGCTGCGCGCATTAATTACAGAATGCCGCATTGATATGCCGACTGATTTACCCGCTGCAGCGGCCGGCCTTTTTGGCTATCTCGGCTATGATATGATCCGCTTGGTGGAGCATTTGCCGAATATCAACCCAGATCCCATCGGCGTGCCCGATGCGGTCATGATCCGCCCAACGGTTGTGGCCGTGCTGGATGGCGTCAAAGGTGAGGTGACGCTTGTCTCGCCGGCATGGGTCAACTCGGGCCTCTCTGCCCGCGCAGCCTACGCCCAAGCGGCCGAACGGGTTATGGATGCGTTGCGTGATCTCGAGCGGCCCGTGAGCTCAACCCATAGAGAACTCAGCGGAGCGGCGCATGTGGGTGCGCCCGAGTCAAATTTCACCAAAGAGGGCTACCTCGCGGCTGTTGAAAAAGCGAAGGATTACATCAAAGCCGGAGATATCTTCCAGGTGGTGCCGGCCCAACGCTGGGCGCAAGACTTCACATTGCCGCCTTTCGCCATGTATCGGGCGTTGCGGCGCGTGAACCCCTCGCCATTTATGTTCTTTTTTAATTACGGCGACTTCCAAATCATCGGCGCAAGCCCGGAGATTCTGGTGCGGTTGATGGACAATGAAGTTACGATTCGTCCCATCGCCGGCACGCGAAAACGCGGCGCCAATGCTGAAGAAGATAAATTCCTAGAAGCTGACCTCTTGGCGGATCCGAAGGAGCTGGCTGAACATCTCATGCTCTTAGATCTGGGGCGCAATGACGTTGGCAGGGTTGCTAAAATTGGCACGGTGCGCCCGACAGAAAAATTCACTGTGGAGCGTTATAGCCATGTGATGCATATCGTCTCGAATGTCGTGGGTGAGCTAGATCCGGCGCATGATGCCGTGGCTGCACTGTTGGCGGGCCTTCCCGCCGGCACGCTCTCGGGCGCGCCCAAAGTTCGAGCCATGCAAATCATTGATGAGTTGGAGCCGGAAAAACGCGGTGTTTACGGCGGCGGTTGCGGATATTTCTCTGCTGGTGGCGATATGGACATCTGTATCGCGCTGCGAACAGCTGTGCTCAAAGATGGCAAGCTCTATTCACAGGCCGGCGGCGGCGTTGTCTATGACAGTGATCCCGAGGCAGAATACCAAGAGACTGTGAACAAGGCCAAAGCCGTGTGGACCGCTGCGGCAGATGCTGCAAATTTCGCGGGCAAAGGCAACGGATAGAGATCAGTATTTGGCGGGCGCTTAAGACAAACGTTTGGTTGAAAGCGATATCAGGGCTTGTAAAAACAAGAACCATGCATCACATTCAATTTGTGGAATAAGTGGAGAACCCAAGCTGTGCCAATGACAAGACGTGATTTTCTCAAATCCAGCGGAGGGGCCGCGTTGGCCGCCAGTGCTGGGCTTTGGGCGCCGCAAACGGCGCATGCGCAGCTCACTTTAGGAGATATGCGCCTCGATGTGCTCAGCGATGGAAGCCTACGCCTGCCAGGCAGTTTTATCTTTGGCACAATGCCACAAGACGAATTGGGCCCAATTTTGGAGGCCTATGATCAATCGCCCGAGCTGCTTACCCCACCTTGTAACGTGACACTTCTGCGCACCGGCGATCGCAATATCTTGTTTGATGTTGGCTCTGGGCCGGATTTCGCTCCTACGGCCGGGCTGCTGCTCGACTCGCTGGACGCGCTTGGCTTGGCCCCTGAAGACATCACCGATGTGGCCTTTACCCACGGGCACCCAGATCATCTGTGGGGCTTGCTCGATGAGTTTGATGATCCATTGTTTACCGAAGCTTCCTATCTGATTGGCAAAACCGAATGGGACTATTGGATCGATCCCAATACAGTCGACAACATTTCCAGCGACCGCGTGCCTTTCGCGGTGGGCGCCAAACGACGCCTCGAAGCCATTGAAGATAATATTGAATTTTTCAAAGATGGCGAAGAGATTTTACCCGGAGTGGCCGCGCGCGCCAGCTTCGGTCACACCCCTGGACATATGGCCTTTGAAATTCGCTCTGGCAGCAAAGCCGCCATGGTCGTCGGCGATGCCATAGGCAACGATCATGTGGCGCTGGCACGCCCCGCTTGGATCTCAGGGTCCGATCAAGATGGGGAGACTGGCGCGGCCAGCAGGATCAGCCTGCTTGATCAAATTGCAACAGAGCAGATGCCGCTCATTGGATTTCATATCAATCAGGGCGGCATTGGCAGAGTTGAGAAAGCCAATGAGGGTTATAGGTTCATAGCGGAGATCTAAATCATGCTGAAAAAAATTGTTTTGTGTAGCCTTCTGGCCAGCCCGGCTCTCGCCAGCGAAGATATCGCAGATCAATATCCCGCCTCTTTGCTCTATTCGAAACCTGTTGAGGTGATCCCACATGTCTTTTCCGCGATCGGCGCCACGGCGCCCTCGACCTATGAAAACGCCGGACATAATAACAATCTAAGTTTCATCCTCACCGGCGACGGGGTTGTGGTGATCAATGCTGGTGGCTCTTATCTGCTCGCAGCAGCACTGCATGCGGAGATTAAAACCCTGACAGATCAGCCCGTGCGACTTGTGATCAATGAGAATGGCCAAGGGCATGCTATGCTCGGAAATTCCTATTGGGCAGATCAGGGAGTTAAGATTGTCGCCCATATCGACGCGGCCCATGAGTTTGAAGATCGCGGCGGACAGAGCCTCAGCGGGGCGGAGAACCGTTTGCAAGATCGCGCGCAAGGCAGCCAGGTGGTTTTGCCGGATGAAACCTTCGAAGATGTTTATCGCGTCCCGTTTGGCGATATGAACATCCAAGCACTGCATCTGGGTCCCTCGCATAGCCCGGGTGATATCGTGGTCTGGATGCCCGAGCAAAGCCTGGTGATTGCAGGTGACATCGCATTCCATGAGCGCATGCTGCCAATTTTCGAAGATACCATCACAATTGATTGGCTAGAGACTTGGGAAGAAGAGTTCGAAAGACTTGCGGCCACTTATGTCATTCCCGGCCATGGACACCCAACAAATATGGCGCAAGTGCGCAGATACACCCGTGACTATCTTGTCTATCTGCGCGAGAAGGTCGGAGAACATCTTGACGCCGGCGGCGATTTAGCTGGCGCCTATTATGTCGACCAAAGCCCTTACACCCATCTCGACACATTTGAAGAATTGGCGACGAGAAACGCAGGGCGGGTTTTTGAGCAAATGGAATTTGAATAGCGGCCGCCGCTACTGCGCGGCCATGGGTTTGCGAGCCAATTCGCATTGTGTCCAAAGATCACTTAATGCCGCAACCAAAGCGTCGATATCGGCGGAAGAATGCACCGGCGACGGGGTGATACGCAAACGCTCGGTCCCGCGCGGAACGGTTGGGTAGTTGATCGGTTGAATGTAAATGCCATAATCCTTCATCAAGATATCGGATATGAACTTGCATTTCATTGCATCCCCTACGATCACCGGTATAATATGACCCGGATTTTGAACATGAGGAATACCAAGTGCGTCAAAACGCGCCCGCACCTCAGCCACACGCTCGGCATGGGCCTGACGCTCCTTCTGGCTCGCTTTTAGATGTCGCACAGAGGCCGTTGCACCCGCTGCAACAGCCGGCGGCAGCGCCGTTGTAAAGATGAAACCACTGGCGAAACTGCGGAGGAAGTCGCAGAGCTCGGCAGAGGCCGCAACATAGCCGCCAACCACCCCAAACGCCTTACCCAAAGTGCCCTCAATAGCGGTCACGCGATGCATGAGGCCTTCTTGCTCGGCAATGCCCCCACCCCGCGGACCATAGAGCCCCACTGCATGAACCTCATCCAGATAGGTCATTGCGTTGTATTTCTCAGCCAGATCACAAATTTCAGCAATGGGAGCAATGTCACCATCCATGGAATAGACGCTTTCAAAGGCAATCAGCTTCGGACGATCCAAAGGTTGCGCAGCCAATTTGGCCTCAAGATCGACCAAATCATTATGTTTCCAAATTTGTCGTTCCGCTTTCGAATGGCGAATGCCTTCAATCATCGACGCGTGATTCAGAGCATCGGACAGCACCAAGCAGTCCGGAATACGCGCCGCCAAAGTGCCAAGTGCCGCCCAGTTTGACACATAACCGGAGGTAAATAATAGTGCGGCAGGCTTGCCATGCAGATCCGCCAATTCTTCTTCAAGCTGAACGTGATAGTCGGTGGTGCCAGAGATGTTGCGTGTGCCGCCTGCCCCCGCGCCACATGAGTCAATCGCCGCATGCATGGCATCTAACACATCGGGATGCTGCCCCATGCCGAGATAATCGTTGGAGCACCAAATCGTCACCTCCTGCGGATTGTCCTGCCCAAGCGAGGTTGCATAAGGGAAATTGCCATTATGGCGCTCCAAATTGGCAAACACGCGATAGTCACCGCTTGCGCGCAATGTCTCTAGGGATGTTTTGAAAAATGCGTCGTAATTCATGTCAATCTCCAAGCGCGTCTTGTACCAAGGCGTCGAGCAACGCTTGAACTTCTTGCATAATTCCATCGGGATATCTGCGATATCCAATCAACACTTGGCCTTCTCGATCAGTAACAAAAATCGAATAAGGACAATGCGCTATATTCATTGGATCAGCTTCCATCATCCTGCGCGACAACACCGCAGAACAAAACAAAAAGATATCCGCAGCATCAAAAATATTAACCTCACGACCAAGATCTTGACCGGTGCGTTCAAGCATCTCACCTGTGTGGCTGACGTAATCGATCACCAAACCCGCATCTAAAATCGCGCTCTCGACACTAAAGGTCGCATCATCGAAAGAGCCATCAAAAGCATAGGTGATCGCCTGAGATTGTGCCATAACGGGTGCCGCAAAACTGAGGGCCAAAGCGACGGCCAGATGACGAGACAGATTGAGGGACAGTCCGAACCCAAAACATATGTTGCGCATAATCTCTCCCTGCCTCGCTCTGGGTGGCCTGCCTATGGGCGCACCAAGGTCCAACCATCTTCATCAAGGGTCATCAGATCTATGACACCCGCTGGAACCGTCTCCGCCATGGCCACAATTGGCGGCGCTTTGCCCTCTTTTTTCGTCATGCCGGAAATCGTATTGGCACAGGCGGCAAAACTCACGTTTGGCATCGAGGCGCTGAAGCTCTGGAGTCGTTCCAGAACCGGCGATGTGTCTTCCCGCAGCATATGCAGCCCAGCGTTAAAAGCCACGACACGCACCTCGATTGTCTCACCAAGCCCTTCATAATGGCGCACCACATTGGCGGCCACATTCAACACGGTGTTCATTTTTTGTGGGTTATTGTCGCTGATTTGCAGCGCCAGCTTATGATCGGCAAGCCCGTCCTGCGCCATGGCCGCAGCCCCAATCACGCAAGACAGCAAAACTGCTGAAAGTTTCAGAATAAGTTTCATCTCGTATCCACCTGATTAAAAATAATTTTCAGCGAAAAAGCCCACTGAAAATCACAATATCATCCTACGTCTTACTCGAAGGTTTTCAAGTATTCGATCACCGCCGTTTGATCTGCCTCCTTACGCAGCCCAGCGAAGGACATTTTTGTGCCCTTGAGATAGGCTTTTGGTTTCGCCAAGAAGGCGGCCAATTCCACTTCTGACCACATTAGCCCATCCTGAGCCGCAACGCGCAGCGCCTTAGAATATTTAAATCCGTCCACAGATCCCGCGGCGGCGCCCACAATCCCATTGAGAACGGGGCCAGAGCGGTTTTTGGCTTTCTCACCGACCTGATGGCAAGATTTGCACTTCTTGAACACGTTCTTACCGGCAGCCGCCAGCTCCATATCAATCGTTGGAGCCGCGGGCTCCGGGGCAGGTTCTGGTGCGGCGGTGGCACTGACCGCTGTGGTGGCTGTATTTCCATCCAGCTCAGGGGTCACGTCCAAGACCAATGCGCGCATGGTGATCGCAACACTGTCTTTGCAAGCTGTCATGCAAGGCTCGCCAGACCAAATCGCATATTCCGCCTCAGCGCGGTTATCCACGATAAAACCACCCACATTTGGCATCTTGAATTCCATGAAGTTTTCATTCGACAACACGAAATCTTCCTCGATCAAGTCGTTGGAATACAAAATATAAGCGACAATCGCATAGACTTCATCATCGCTTAATGTACCCGCGTTACCATAGGGCATCGAGCGTTTGATATAATCATAGGCGGTCGTCAAATGCGGCCAGTAGGATCCCACAGTCTTCAACGGATCCTCATGGTCAAGCGTATCTGCTCCCCCCGCCAATTTTGGCCAATTGTCGACTCCTTCGGCAAAATCTCCATGGCAAGCAGCACATTTTTCGGCAAAAATTTCTTCACCATCCAGCACGTCACCGGAGCCCACAGGCAGGCCATCGCCCGTAGCATTGATGTCCCAATCCCAGGCGGCAATTTCAGCAGGCAAAGCAGCTCGACCAAGACCAAATTTTTCAGCCATAACAGGCGCGGTCAGGCAGGAAGCGGCCAATGCGATGGTTAAGGACTTAAGATACTTCGACATTTTCTGCCTCCCCGTTTTCACGCACCCACCAAGTTTGAATGCAATTGTTGTGATAGATTGAGTTGAGACCGCGGACCTCTCGCAACTGCGCTTTCGTCGGCTGCACATAGCCCGTTTCATCCATGGCGCGTGATTGCAAAAGCATTTCAGAACCATCCCAATCCACATCCAGATAAAAGCGGGTGAGCGCCATTTTCTCGCCAGGCTTGGCCAAGCGCGCAGTTTCCCAGGTTTTGCCCCCATCTCTGGACACATCCACACGGGTGATGGCCCCATTTCCAGACCAAGCAAGCCCAGTGATCACCAAAGGCCCTTGGCCATGGGTGATGGGGGCTTGTGGGCTTGGAGAGGTCACAACCGATTTTGCATCCATTGCCCATGTCCATTTCCGACTGGTGCCGTCTTCAAGCGTGTCGGTATATTTTGATGTTTCCTCACGGGATTCTACCGGCTCATTTGTCACTTCAATCCGGCGAATCCATTTGACCCACATATTGCCCTCCCAACCGGGCACCACCAAGCGGACCGGATAGCCATGCTCCTTGCGCAGGGCTTCGCCATTGGCCTTGAAGGCGACCAAAACATCATCCAGAGCCTTTTCCATCGGAATGGATCGACCATTCGATGACGCATCCGCGCCTTCCACAAAGACCCATTTGCCAGAGGTGTCATAACCGGCCTCCTGCAACAGCAGGCGCAGAGGCACACCGGTATATTCCATGTTATGGATCATGCCATGGGTAAACTGTGCACCGTTAAGCTGCGCACCGGCCCATTCCATGCCAGTATTGGCCGCACACTCACAGAAATACACATGATTTTCCCGTGGAAAACGCTCCAGATCTTCATAAGTGAACACCAAGGGCGTATCGACCAGCCCGTTAATCATCAAACGGTAATCGCTTTTCTTGAGATCAATCGCGCCAGAGTGGTGACGCTCAAAGGCACAGCCCTGCGGCGTGATTGTGCCGTCGAGTGCATGAATGGGCGTAAAATTGATCGAACTGACCGTATCGGCGGTCAACCATTCCACGTTACGACGAATGACATCCGCCTCATATTCAATCGGCAATCCATAGGGTGTGGCATCCACGCCATCACCGAAGCTTTGTGCCCAATCTTGTGGATTGACGATCAAAGGGTCAGCGGCTTGCGCTTGCGCGGCGGAGGAGGTCACAACCCCTGCCCCAATCGCAGCAGCGCCCCCTAAGAACGCCCGGCGGGATGGCTGTTTGACGGTATGGTTCGACATGGTAATTTCCTTCAATCATACAGGGCCGCCTTAGGCCCCGATAACCTCAACTGAGTTGTTCGGATCCAGTAAGATCGTCCCTTGCTTGCGGATATGGTTTTCCACCACATCCCAAATTTGTGGCCCCTCAGTACCTTCGTTGACGCTGGCCCAACCGGCGATCGTATAGGTTTTCGCAGCCTCGATCTTCTCGCCTGTTTTCAACAAAGTCATTTCAGTTATCCGCTGACCCTGGGGTTTGTTGATATCGATCCGATAGCCAAGGCCCCCCACCCGCACCATATCCCCGCCTTGCTGATAGTAGGGATCCGGGTTGAACAAATTATCGGCGACATCTTCCAAGACAATATGCAGGAATTCACCGGTCATCTCTGTGCGATAGACCTCACCATAAGACATTGAAGTAACGTTCCAAATATCTTCACGGGTAATATCTTGGCCCGGTAAGATTGACGGCCCCCAGCGCACGCCGGGCGACAAGGCGATATCTGCGTCCCGCTCTTCGATCAATGCGTTGCAAATGAGATCATCCCATGTACCGTTGAAATTTCCACGGCGGTATAGTGTTTGATTTTCTGCAGTGCGGCCGATGACTTCACGCAGCTCAGTCTCATAAGGGGCGCGCTGTGCGTCGATAACTTTTGCAACCTCTGCATCTGGCTCAATCACATCTGAGAAGATCGGGATCAGCTTGTGACGGAAACCCATCATCTGCCCGTTGCGCACATCCAGATCAACACGGCTGACGAATTTACCATTAGAGCCTGACGCCACGATGATGGTTTTGCCCACCAAAAGCGGCTCGGGCAAAGCGTCATGCGTATGGCCAGACAGGATCACATCAATTCCTGCCACAATGCCGGCCATTTGTTTATCCACATCAAAGCCGTTGTGACTTAAACAGACCACTAAATCAGCCCCCTTGGCGCGCACTTCATCCACCATCATTTGCATGTTCTCATCGCGGATACCGAAGGCATATTCTGGGAACATCCACCCTGGATTGGCGATGGGCATATAGGGGAAAGCCTGACCAATCACAGCAACTTTCACCCCACCGGTTTCAAAGAACTTATAGGGCGGGAACATATCGGTCGGCTCATCCCATTCGCTGTCAAAAATGTTCTGGCCCAAAGCCGCGAAAGGCAGGCCTTCGACAATCTCATTGACCCGCTCGCTGCCCAGGGTGAACTCCCAGTGGAAGGTCATCGCATCAGGACGCAAAGCATTCATAACATTGACCATATCCTGCCCGGCGGTTTTGTGGCAAGTGTAAGAGCCATGCCAAGTATCCCCGCCATCCAGCAGCAAAGCATCAGGACGCTCGGCGCGGATATGATTGATGACAGTGGCGACACGATCCAATCCACCCACGCGCCCATAGCCCTTGGCCAGAGAGGAAAAATCATCATATGTCAACGCATAGGCCGAGGCGCTGCCGTCATTAATTCCATAGAGCTTGCGAAAATCCGCCCCGGTGACATGTGGCACCTGTCCGCGGTTGGCGCCAACACCGATATTGATCTCCGGTTCGCGGAAGAAAATCGGCTTCATCTGAGCATGAATATCTGTGACATGGATTAAAGAGACATTGCCGAAGGGCTCAAATTCAAGCAACTTGCTTTGCGTCAGCGACTGCTGTGCAGCCAGTCGCCCCCAGTTGCCAAAGCCAGATCCACCGTAAAGCGCGGCGGCGGCCATACTGGTTTGCAAAAAATCACGACGAGATATCATTTCGGTCCTCACATCCGCGCTACATATGCACGATATTGAATTCGTTTAACTGTGAAAGAACCCATGGCCCCTCATAGGACATGGGTTCTCCGGATTTATATTAGTTGCGGACCGATGGGGTCTCAACAGATAGACCATTGCCGCGAGCTGCGAGATAGAGCTCAAGAGCCTTAAACTCGTCGCCGCCCACTTTGAACGGTGTTGCACGAATGTTGGACATACAGCCTTTGAAACGCGCATGGGCCGAGTTCAATTTAGCATTTTTCAACCTATAGGTTGGAAAGCCGTTTATTTGACCTTGGCTCAGGTGATCGGCGCGGATCATGACACCATAATTGTCTTCATGACAATTTGAGCAGGACATATCTAATTGACCAACACGCTGGTAATAGAGGTCCTTACCCTCTTCAAAGAAAGGTGCCGCATCACCATCAACCGCAACATTGATCGACATGCCACGCGATTGCAGACCAATCAAAGCAGTCACAGCCGTCATTTGACCACCGGTATACTTCCAAGGCTCCGCCCCCATGCGCTCTGTGCGGCACTCATTGACCAGGTTTTCCATGGTGACCAATTCACCATTTTCAACCCGTGGCAGAGTTGGGCGCAGGCCCGCAAAATCGGCCACATCTTCATGACAGCTTGCGCAGGCCTTGCCCTCAGACCCTTCAACCTTGTCAAACAAATCAATGCCTTGATCAACAAACACGAAAGCAGGATTTTCAAAATCATCCATTTGCAGCGACTGGGTTTCGCCAATTCTAAAGTGCCATCCAGAATAGACCGTATCAAGGTTCTCAGCAAAGGCCGGTGCAGCCGCGCGAGTCTTGATAACATCCCCATCCACCGCCAATATTGAGTCGTCTTGTGCAGACGCAAACCCAGCGGACAAAGCCACAATGGCCGCACTCGTTAGTAAAGTCTTGAATTTCATTTTCAGTCCTCCCTAGACCACAAGATATTAGGCTATTTTTATTTTCTTTGAGGTCTCATAGACAGAACCATCATCGTCATACCATGTGAATTTGAACTCACCGGCTTCGGGCACCATGGCTTCAAATTGGAAGTATGGATTTGTGGAAATAGCAGGTTCCAAAGTCACGTCGATGATATTTTGTCCATTAAAATCGGCGACAAACCGATTGATGATTGAGCGCGGGATGATGTTTCCATCGCCATCTTTGCGCACACCAGATTCCATCTTATGGCTGATCAAAGTCTTGATCGTGATCACATCACCTGCTGCGGCCGATTTTGGAACCTTAACGCGTGGTTTTACACCTTTCGCCATCAGTACTTCTCCTTAAATTCTGAGTTTAGCCGCCGCAGCCGCCGATTGTTACTTTTACAGTTGCACCCGCCGTGCGGAATGAGCCGTCTGCCATTTTTGCAACAGCAACCACGTCTTGGGTCTTTGCCAAACGAATGCGCGTCGCACCGGAGCGCGTGCCCGCCATTGGACCATAGTTAAATGTAGCGACCGCTGGCGTTGGGTTGCCTGTCGCCAAAAGCATGATGGACACCGCGCCGGGTGCGCTGACCGATACCGGCACAGTATTGCCATTCTCTGCAATTTCTGGGGCAGTCAGATCAATGCCGCCCTCTGTGACGCTGGCACCGCCAGTAAAGGCCGCAATCGCATCATCTGTTTTCGATGCAAAGGCTGGCATACCCGCGAAACTCGCGGCCGCAAAAGCGCCGGATCCGAGGGCCAAAATGTTTCGTCTCGTAAATTCCATGTTGTGTCTCCCTGATCTTATTCAGATCTTTAGTCTTTAAGGGTCAAAAGATATGCCACCACATCTTCAACTTGTTGGGCTGTCAGGATCGATTTGCCATCAAACTTCTTGAGCGGGCGCTCATAGCCGCTGTCGATGTAAAACGCCGGCATGATCGTTCCCTCGAACATCATCTTTGCGTTGACGACTATCCCACGCAATTCAGCTTCTTCCCAGCGATCACCAACGCCGGTCAATGGCGGGCCGACTTCACCATGGAATTGCTGCTCGGGCATGTCATCATTCGTATGACAGGCAAGGCAGTTGCCCAATTTGCGGTTCATAAAGGTTTTCCGACCTACGGCAGCATCCCCAGCAGAACCGCTCAAAGAGGCCATCACAGAGCCATCCTCAAACGCGACATTACTCGGAACAGTTTCCGCAACAGCGCTTGTGACACTCAACACCGACACGGCGGCGATTGTAAAAATATTTCTCATGCGTCCTCCCGAAACACTTTTTTATTTATGTGTACGGTAGTCTACCAACAGGGTATCAATCAACCACAAATTCACTTTAATGAATTTATTATTTCCAACGAGCCTCGAAACGGGCCTCGAAAACTGCTAACTTTGCTCGGCAAATTTGCGGGCATGGTACTTTTGAAAACTCTCGTCGCCGGCGTAGCCATGTTCAATAATCCAATTTAACATATTGAATGTTGTATGTTTTGTAAAAGCACCGGGCATGGTGGCTACAGCAGCCTGATTGGCCGAAACATCCTCGGCCACCTCTTCAGGAAAAAACATGATCGACGGAGTAAACAATGCGCCCCAGCGGCGAACCATCTCTTTTTCGGGCAATATGGTGCCGTCAAAGTCCGTGACTTCGACGTCTCCGAACATATTTATCTGCACAACAAAGAAATTTTCCTCGATGTAATCGGCGATTTTGGCAACGGGAAAAACGTCCTGATGCATTTTCTTGCAATAGATACAGCCTCTTTGCTCAATGATGACCATGAGTCGTTTGCCTTCGGCGTTGGCATCGGCCAGATCCTCTGACAGATCTTTAAACGTGTCTCGCATCCATGGCGCTTTATGCAAACCATCGTCGCCCATTTCGGCAAAACCCATGGTCGCACTCATGAAAACAGCAGCGGCGATCAAAATTAAACGTTTCATGGCAGTCCCTTCCTATCCGATGCGCCCAAAACTGGGCACAAGTTCTAACATCCATTGCGCAATATAGTTCATAGAGTTTGTCGCGATAAGCAATCCAAAGAGAATCAAAAACACCCCCATGGCTCTTTCCACCAAGGCCAAGTGCCGTCGAAACCGCGCCATCCAGCGCATGAATGGGGCAATAAACAAAGCCGCGATGATGAAGGGTAACGTCATGCCCAGCCCATAGGTCAAGAGCAGCAACGCCCCATTCCAAGCGGTTTCCGCACCCGCCGCGGTAAATAAAATCGCCGCAAGAACCGGACCGACACAGGGGGTCCAGCCAAAAGCAAAGGCCAGACCGACCACATAGGAACCGGCCAGGCTGAGATGAGACATTTTCGAGGTATCAAAACTCACCTGTCGATAAAGCAAAGCAATCTTGATCAACCCAAGGAAATGTAAGCCCATCGTGATGATAATGGCGGCTGCCACCAAACGTAGAATATCAAAATATTCTCGCACCACTTGCCCAAAGGTGGTCGCAGCCGCTCCCAAACCCATGAAAATCGTGATCACCCCAGCGGCAAAAAACATGGCCGCAAGCACGGCACGGCGCCGCGTGGCCGCTTCGATCTGTGAGTCGCTGTTGATTTGGTTCATCCCAACCCCAGCCAAATAACTGAGATAGAAAGGTACAATTGGCAAAATACAGGGAGAAACAAAGGATAAAAGACCCGCAAAAAATGCTGAAACGATGGAAATGTCGAACATAGCGGGCCGCCTATATTGCAATTTGATAATTTCATATTACAGTTTGTGAATACGAAAGGTCAATTTCCAAATGTGGACGAAAGCACTGAGCCTCACCCTTGCAATTCTTGCCCTACCAGCTATGGCAGAGACACGCTTGATTATGGCCGAGGAAGAGGGCTGTGTGTGGTGTGCCCTCTGGAATGAAGAAATTGGCCCAATTTATCCCAAAACCCCGGAAGGCCGCGCCGCGCCGCTTTTGCGCTTGGATCTGCATGAGACCCTGCCAGCAGAGTTGCAATTTACCCGCAGCCTGCATTTTACGCCAACCTTTGTGCTGATGGTGGATGGGGTTGAAGCCTCCCGGATCGAAGGTTACCCTGGGGAAGATTTCTTTTGGGGCCTGCTGGGTCAGATGCTGATCGCTGCCGATGAGCCCACGCGCCCATGAAATTCGTGTTATTGACCCTTGAGGGTCTTGTATGTCACACAGTTTAAAAAGTATGATTATGAGGCAGAACACGACCATGGCTTTGCCAGTTTTTGATAAGAATATTTGTCCTGAAGATATGGACAAAATGGCAAGTAACGCGGTTCGAGCTGCAAACTTCCTCAAAGCGATCAGCCATGAAGGGCGGTTGATGATCCTTTGCTATCTCGCGTCTGGTGAAAAATCTGTCACGGATCTTGAAGAACTGCTCTCGGCCCGCCAAGCTGCTGTGTCGCAGCAATTGTCGCGCCTACGGATGGAGGGGCTCGTAACCCCACGCCGCGAGGGCAAGGTGATTTATTACAGCTTGACCGACAAACGCTCCACGCAGATCATGGAGGTCGTCTATGATCTCTTTTGCCGCGGATCCTAGGGTAATGACATGCTGGACATACTGTCAGAACCGGTAGTTGTCGCATGGATCGGCCTGGCTGGTGGGGTGGTTCTTGGGCTCGCTGCCCGCATTGGCCGGTTTTGCACCCTCGGCGCTCTGGAAGATTTTTTTTATGGCGGCAGTGTTGAACGCGTGCGCATGTGGGGCATTGCCATTGGCGTGTCGATTACGGCCAGTTTCGCCGCCCAAGCGCTTGGCTGGGTCGATCTGACCAATTCGATCTATCTCTCCGCGACTTGGAACCCATGGGCCAGCATAGCGGGCGGCCTCGCCTTCGGCTACGGTATGGCCCTTGCAGGAAATTGTGGCTATGGCGCATTGGCCCGACTGGGCGGCGGGGATATCCGTGCCTTTATCATTGTTCTGGTCATGGGCATCTTCGCCTATATGACAATTGCCGGCCCTTTGGCCTATATGCGCATTTGGATCCTGGGCGACAGCAGTGCCGCCCCTACCCCGCCCAGCATTGCTTTCGCGCTGTCCCAGCAAATCGGGCTGTCCCTAACGTGGATCGGGATGGCCATCGGGATTATCATCTTTGCCCTCGCTGCGGCCAGTCGTCCTGTTTGGCAACATCCCAAAACATTGGGGTGGGGCACACTGGTTGCGGGGGCTATCGTGTCTGGGTGGATTGGCACACAATGGATCACTACTCATGGTTTTGAAGAGCTGCCTGTCGTCACCCATACCTTCTCTGCCCCTATTGGAGAAAGCCTGATCTACTTGATGAGTGCCAGCGGCAATTCTGTCAGCTTTGCCACAGGATCGGTTTTAGGCGTCTTAATTGGCGCATTTATCGGCTCCATATTCAAGGGTCACTTCCGTTGGGAGGCCTGTGACGATGAGCGCGAGTTGCGCCGGCAAATCTTTGGAGCGGCGCTTATGGGAGTCGGCTCGGTCTTGGCCTTCGGATGCAGTGTGGGACAGGGATTATCCGCATTCTCTACCCTCGCCTATGGTGCACCTGTGACCCTCATTTGCATCGTGATTGGCGCGGCTATCGGGCTGCGCCAATTGATTCAAGGGTTTCATCGAATCGATTGAAGCTGTTGCTGCCGCAACATATCTCCCTCCACCGCAATTAGGACGAAATTTCCACATCTCACTTGTTTGGCTTTGCTTCGGTTCTGGGGTCGAGCCGGCCTGCAGAACTCTATTCCTAGTATCCCGCGCGCACCAGAATTTCATCACCTCAGCCGCATTTGCATCTCTGTGTTTTTGGGGGCAAACGATCATCAAACGACAAAAGGTGTTTGATATGTTTGAACAACTCGGCTTTGAAAACCTTAATCCTACACAGGCATCAATGATCCTGGCATTGGTCCTTGGGGCGCTGTTCGGCGCGATTGCGCATCATCTCAAGTTTTGCTTTCGCAGCGCCGTTGTCGGTGCAGGTAACACAGGCCAAAATGCACGCGGTCTTTGGTTTGTCGCTTTAGGAACGGCTGTATTGGTCACGCAGTTGCTGACCCTGACAGGTTATATCGCCTTTACCGATCACCGTTTAATGGACAGCGATCTTCCCATTCTGGCAATCCTAACCGGAGGTGTGATGTTCGGTATGGGTATGGTGCTCACCCGAGGGTGCATCTCGCGCCTCACGGTGCTGACAGGCTCTGGCAATCTTCGGGCGCTCACCGTTCTGATCGTCTTTGCGGTGCTCGCCCATGCGACCCTTAAAGGCGTTCTTGCGCCCCTGCGCAAATGGCTCGGCTCTGTCACCCTGCCTGTGAACGGCGTCAGCTCTCTTGCGGATCTTCCTGGAGGCGCTGCGGTTTGGACGATTCTTCTAGCGGTGATCTGCTTTGCCTTCGCCGCCCACTCCGGCGTATCTTGGAGCAAAGCGATCTGGGCCGGTTTTCTAGGCCTCCTGATCCCCGCCGGATGGCTTGGCACAGGCTTTATATTGCAAGATGAGTTTGATCCCATTGTCATGCAATCTTTGTCATTCACGGCTCCGGCGGCAGATTTGCTCTTTTGGACCGTGGCCTCGTCTGCCATTCCAGCCGGATTTGGGGTTGGATTGATCCTTGGTGTCGTGCTCGGGGCTGCAGCCTCCGCCCTCGGCAAAAAAGAATTTAACTGGCAATCTTTCGAGACACCCAAACAAACGGGCCGTTATTTCTTGGGCGCGACACTCATGGGGATGGGCGGCGTTTTGGCAGGTGGCTGTACGGTCGGAGCAGGTCTGGCGGGAATCGCAAGCCTCAGTATCGCAGCGATCATTGCGCTCGGCTCAATCGCCCTCGGTGGATGGGCAATGCAAGCGCTGCTGGCCGAAAAACAGAGCGCGGCTATTGGCGTCCATTAGCACATAGAATTTCAAGGGCGGGCGATACCGCCCTTGAGCGCCGCGTGGTTACAACGCTTGCAAGCGTTTGAACAATGACGATGTGTCCCAACGACCACCACCCATTTTTTGCACGTCTTTATAGAATTGATCGACCAAAGCCGTCACGGGCAGACTCGCGCCATTCTCATCGGCCGTCGCCAAGCATATTCCCAGATCCTTGCGCATCCAATCGACAGCAAAGCCGTGCTCAAAATGATCGTCCAACATCGTCTCATAGCGGTTGGACATTTGCCAGCTACCGGCGGCGCCTTGGCTAATGACTTCTACCACCGAGGCGCCATCCAGACCAGCTTTGGTGGCAAAATGTAAGGCTTCCGACAGGCCTTGAACCAAACCGGCAATAGCAATCTGGTTGCACATCTTGGTCATTTGCCCCGCGCCACTCTCGCCGATCCGACGGCAAAGCTTTGAATATACGGCCATTACCGGCTCCGCCCGATCAAAATCGGCCTGATCGCCACCGCACATGATCGACAATTGACCATTTTCAGCGCCCGCCTGGCCACCAGAAACAGGCGCATCAACAAATGCGATGCCTTTGACACGCGCTGCCTTATAGAGCTCGCGAGTAACCGCGGCAGATACTGTGGTATGATCTACGAAAATGCTGCCTTCTGCCATGGTCGCGAACGCGCCATTTGGTCCCAAACATACAGACCGCAAATCATCATCATTGCCAACGCAAGCCATGACCATTTCCGCACCCTGAGCGGCGGCCGCCGGGGTTGCGCCAGTTGCGCCGCCATGCTCCAACGTCCAAGCGCCAGCCTTTGCAGCAGTGCGGTTATATACAGTGACCTCATGCCCCGCGCCCGCCAAATGCCCCGCCATAGGGTATCCCATGACACCCAAGCCCAAGAATGTAATTTTTGTCATTGTCTTTTCCATATCAGTTAAAGCCGATCGCCGGGCGTGTTACCGGCGAAAAAAGCATCCAAATTGTCCAAAGCGCGAAAGCCCATTGCATCGCGGGTCTGGCGCGTTGCGCTGCCAATATGAGGAAGCATGAAAATGTTATCAAAGCGACTGAAGTCAGGGTTTCCACCCGGCTCAACTTGAAAACAATCCAAACCCGCAGCCAAAAGCTGGCCTCTCTCTAAAGCGGCCAGCAAAGCCGCCTCATTCACCAAGGCGCCGCGCGCTATATTTAAAAACACAGCCCCCCTGCAGCATTTAGACCAAGGTTCGGCGCACAGCATCTTGCCATCCTGCATATAGTCTCTTGCGATCCTGGCTGGTCATATGTGGCTCAAAGCGACAATCGCGGGCCCAGCTGTCCGCGAACCCCTGTTGGTCAGGATAGACGCCGGCGCGTGATCCGGCCAGCCATGCCGCTCCCAGAGCCGTGGTTTCCAAAATATTGGGTCGATCCACCGGCGCGCCGATAATATCGGCAAGAAACTGCATCGTCCAATCGGACGCCGTCATGCCCCCATCCACGCGCAAAACAGCCTCTCCAGGCGTGCCCATGTCATCCTGCATTGCCAGCAGCAGATCACGGGTCTGATAGCCTACGCTTTGCAGCGCCGCTTTCGCAAACTCCTTGGGACCGGAATTGCGGGTTAATCCAAAAATCGCGCCGCGACTCTCAGCATTCCAATAGGGCGCGCCGAGCCCGGTGAACGCCGGCACCAAGTACAACGATTGATTGGGATCAGCGGCCGCGGCCATGTCTGCGGTTTCATGCGCTTCAGAAATAAGCCCCAGCCCGTCGCGCAGCCATTGCACCACCGCGCCTGCGATAAAAATCGAACCTTCCAACGCATAGGTTGGCTTGCCGTCAAATTGATAAGCGATCGTGCCAAGCAACCGGTTCTTCGATGCCACAAGAGTGTCACCGGTGTTGAGCAGCGCAAAACAGCCCGTGCCAAATGTCGATTTCAACATCCCCGGCGCGAAGCATGCCTGTCCAATGGTCGCAGCTTGTTGGTCGCCTGCCACGCCCAAAATAGGTATATCTGCGCCAAACATATCAGTGGTCCCGAACTCTGAAGCACAGTCACGCACATCAGGCAGCATCGCCTGCGGCACCTGCAACAGCGCGCAGATCTGCGCATCCCAGCAACCGCGGCGAATGTCGTAGAGCATGGTTCGGGCCGCATTGGTCGCATCGGTAACATGGGCGCGGCCTTCGGTCAGCTTCCAAATCAAATAGCTGTCCATGGTCCCAAAGAGCAATTCACCCCGCGCCGCACGCGCGGCCGCCCCCTCCACATTGCTCAGCAGCCAATGCAGCTTAGTGGCAGAAAAATAGGGATCCAGCAAAAGGCCGGTCTTTTGCGTGATCTCCGTCTCATGCCCCTCTGCGCGCAGACGATCACAAAACGCAGACGTGCGCCGATCCTGCCAAACAATCGCCTTATGAATAGGCGCGCCGGTTTTGCGATCCCAGATCAAGGTCGTTTCGCGCTGATTGGTGATACCGATGGCGGCGATCTCTTTGGCTGTGCAGCCCGCTTGCGCTATCACACCGCCAACAACCGCTTGCACCGAGGCCCAAATCTCCTCTGCATCATGTTCAACCCATCCCGATTGTGGGAAATATTGTTGAAATTCTTGCTGGCACGACTGGACCGGATGCATGTCTTGGTCAAAGAGAATAGCACGGCTTGAAGTGGTGCCTTGATCAATAGCCAGAATATAGGTCATGAAAACTCCCGCCAGTTAAGGATATTTCGAATTCAAAATGTGCCGCGACTGCAGGGGCGATGTAAAGAGGATTTAACCGCGAAATCCAGTCGCCACGACGAATTTTTCTGACGAACTCGAACGTGAGGCCGGTGGTTTCATATTGATGACTTTGGTGAATTTTTGTTTCAGCAGCGCTTGCAGCTCGCCTTCTGCGCCGCCGGCCAAGACCTTGGCCACGAAAGTGCCACCGGGTGTCAGCACGTCAAAGGCAAAATAGGCCGCCGCTTCGCATAATGCGATGATGCGCAGGTGGTCCGTCTGTTTGTGGCCAGAGGAAGCCGCCGCCATATCCGACATAACGACATCCGCGGGCCCATTGAGCCAGGCTTTCACCTTGGCATCCGCATCGTCTTCCATAAAATCCAACACGTGAATTTCCGCGCCGGGAATGCTTTCCACCTCTTGTAGATCAACGCCTAAGATCGTGCCGACCTTTTTGCCCTGGCGCGTGCCCAACGCATTGATGCGCTGAACCGCCACTTGGCACCATCCACCCGGTGCGCAGCCCAGATCCACGACCCGCGCTCCGGGCACCAAAAAACGAAACTTGTCATCAAGTTCAAGGATTTTATAGGCCGCACGTCCACGATACCCATCCGCTTGGGCCCGCTTAACATAGGGATCATTCAGCTGCCGCTCCAGCCAAAGCGTCGAGGAAAGTTTCCGCCCCCGCGCAGTTTTCACCTTAACGCGCAGATCCCGCTGACCGCGACCACTGTTATTGCCTGGAATTTTTGCCATATCGCCTCAGCTCTTTTGTTCGCGCAAAACACCGTCTGCGCTCATTTGTGCATAGAGTAAAC
>Ga0209198_1001185_pt1 | contig 20553 bp, 15 predicted proteins | sample COGITO_mtgs_1105_2_FD_184804 | JGI IMG/M metagenome (GOLD analysis project Ga0209198, IMG submission 184804) | Pelagic marine microbial communities from North Sea - COGITO_mtgs_110519 (SPAdes) (version 2) | ecosystem: Environmental > Aquatic > Marine > Epipelagic ...
GAAACCGATCAAATGGTTTGCGAAATCGAGTGGAACGACCAGCGCAAAAAGCAAGTTTATCCCTGTTAGTATCGATTCTTTAGAAGATTGTCACTATGCGGCGAGTAAGGATTTACTGTGTATGTATTTGAATAATAACGAAGACTCTACTCTCTTTGATGGGAAAAATTTACGCTTGGGTGGCAGCAAAGAACTCTATGAAGAAAACGGAACGATCTTCGGAGATTTGTCCGCAATTCTGATTCATAACATGCCTTTTTGGGCAGAATTTAGCAGCACACCAAGTAATAAAGTTTCCTTGATGAGTGATTGGGAATATAAGATGCAAGCGATCGTTAATGAAACGATCAATGAAAATGTAACCAGCCTTGCCGGCGTACCTTCATGGATGTTGGTACTACTCAATAATGTTTTAGAAACTTCTGGCAGTAAAACAATTTTAGACGTTTGGCCAAATCTGGAAGTGTACTTCCATGGTGGGGTGAGTTTCTTGCCCTACGTCGATCAATTTAAATCCATCATCCCTTCAAATTCTGTTAAGTATTATGAGATCTACAATGCTTCCGAAGGCTTTTTTGCCATTCAAGATCGGAATCATTCTGACGAGCTTTTGTTAATGTTGGATTATGGTATTTTTTATGAGTTTATTCCTATGAAAACTTATGGAAGTCCAACCGAGAAAGTAATCCCTTTATCGGAGGTAGAAGTCGGCGAAAATTATGCCATTATTGTGACGACGAATGCGGGCTTGTGGCGTTATAAAATTGGAGATACCGTGACTTTTACGTCTGTAGCTCCCTATCGCATCAAAGTGACTGGAAGAACCAAGCATTTTATTAATGTTTTTGGCGAAGAATTGATCATTGAAAATACAGATAAAGCGATAAAAATAGCCACCCAAAAAACCAAAACGGAGATTGTGGATTATACGGCTGCACCCATATTTATGGAAGGAAAATCTAAAGGAGCACATGAATGGATCATTGAATTTAAAACTCCTCCAAAAGACCTCCCCTATTTTATAGAAATTTTAGATAATTCTCTAAAGTCTTTAAATTCTGATTACGAAGCCAAGCGCTTTAACAATATAACCTTAAATATGCCAAAAGTTCATATCGCACAAGAAGGATTGTTCTATAAATGGATGAAACGAAATAACAAATTAGGCGGTCAGCACAAAGTGCCACGCCTGTCCAATTCGCGTCAATTTTTAGAGGAGCTCTTAGAAATGAATTAAGAAACCGCTTTCAAACGTTTTATTTGAGTACGTGACAAGTGTTTTTTAACATAGGCTTCAGTAACCACTAAGGCGGTTTCGTCACTGCTGGGCATTACAAACATGGCATCGGTTAAAATTTCTTCACATAAGGAACGCAATCCACGGGCGCCGAGTTTGTATTCAATGGCTTTCTTGACAATAAAATCTAAGGCATCATCTTCAAAAGACAAGGCAATTTCATCCATTTCAAAAAGCTTTTTATATTGCTTTACAAGGGCGTTTTTTGGCTCTGTTAAAATCGCTCTTAAGGTTTCTTCATCTAAAGGATTCATGTACGTCAACACCGGCAAACGTCCAATGATTTCTGGAATCAATCCAAAATCTTTTAAATCTTTTGGGATGATGTATTGCAATAAATTTTCAGTGTCAATTTGTTCTTCATCATGCGAAGCCTTATAACCAATAGCGGACATATTGAGGCGTTTTGAGATGTGACGATCGACGCCATCAAATGCACCTCCAGCGATGAATAAAATATTTTCTGTATTGACTTCTATGAATTTTTGATCTGGGTGTTTACGACCGCCTTTTGGTGGCACATTCACAACCGTTCCTTCTAATAATTTTAAAAGTGCTTGTTGTACGCCTTCCCCAGACACGTCACGTGTGATGGAAGGGTTGTCACTTTTACGAGCAATTTTATCAATTTCATCGATAAAAACAATGCCACGTTCCGCTTTTTCTTGATCGTAATCTGCCGCTTGCAGTAAACGTGTGAGCATACTTTCAACATCTTCACCCACATACCCTGCTTCGGTCAGTACCGTCGCATCGACAATGGCTAAGGGGACGTTGAGCATTTTTGCAATGGTTTTGGCCATCAGGGTTTTTCCAGTTCCTGTTTGCCCGACCATGATAATATTACTTTTCTGTATTTCGATATCGTCTTCCGTAGGGGGTTGCAACAAACGTTTGTAGTGGTTATAAACCGCTACCGACATTACTTTTTTGGTTTGCTCTTGCCCAATAATATAAGAATCCAAAAAGGCTTTGATTTCTTGAGGTTTTTTGAGCATGACATCCGAAGTGAGTCCGCTGCCATTATCTTGCTTTGTTTCTTCAAGTACAATGCCATTGGCTTGTTCTATACAGCGATCACAGATGTGCGCATCGATTCCTGCAATGAGTAAGTTGGTATCGGCTTTTTTCTTGCCACAAAATGAACAGTCTAATTCTTCTTTTGCCATAACTCCTTTGGGGTGTTTTTAACTTCGCGTTAATATTTCGTCAATCATACCGTATTCTAAAGCCTTATCAGATTTCATCCAATAATCACGATCACTATCTTTGTACACTTTGTCATACTCTTGACCGGAGTGCTTACTAATGATTTTATAAAGTTCTTCTTTTAAGATTAGAATTTCGCGGGCTGTAATTTCAATATCACTTGCTTGTCCTTGCGCACCTCCTAGTGGTTGGTGAATCATCACTCTTGAGTGTGTCAATCCACTACGTTTTCCTTTAGCTCCTGCACATAATAATACAGCTCCCATTGAGGCTGCCATTCCTGTACAAATCGTTGCGACGTCGGGCTTGATCAACTGCATTGTGTCATAAATTCCAAGTCCTGCATACACACTTCCTCCTGGAGAGTTGATGTATATTTGGATGTCTTTGGTGGCATCTGTACTTTCTAAAAATAACAGTTGTGCTTGAATAATATTGGCAACTTGATCGTTGATCGCTGTTCCCATAAATATAATACGATCCATCATCAATCTTGAAAACACATCAAAAACAGCAACATTCATTTGACGTTCTTCAATAATGTTTGGCGTCAAACCCATAGGTGTCATACTGCTTACTATTTTATCATAATAAGTGCTGCTGATTCCATGGTCTGAGATGGCGTATTTTTTGAATTCATTTCCGTAATCCATAATGCTTTTTTTAAGTTTTTAAAATGTAAATATAAAACTATTTGTAATTTGCTTTAAAGGTATAAAAAAACACTTCCTAAAAAGTGTTTTTTGCTTAATTATTTATAAAATTACTTCCCGTAAACTTCTTTAACGAAGGCTTCGTAAGCTAATTTTTTATCTTTAAAATTAGCGTTTTCTTTATAAAAATCTAATAATTTTTGACTTGTGAGTTGTTCAGAAATACGTTTCACTTCGTCTTGGTTTGAAAGTACACGTGCAACGATATCGTCAATTTCTTTTTCGGTTGGGTTCATTTGGCCGTACTGTGCCATTTGCCCTTTGATCATCTCCGAAGTGTAAGCTTTTAAATCCTCAAAATTAACTTGAAGATTGTTTTCTACAATAAGCTTGCTTTCAATTAATTGGTAGCGCATGCTTTTTTCTGACTTCTCAAATTCCTCTTTGGCTTGCGCCTCGTTTAATTCGGTTTCGCCAGCTGTTTGTATCCATTTCTGAAGAAACTTCACTGGTAAATCAAATTTTGTGTTTTCTACAAGGTGTTCAGTCACATCGTTCAAGAATTTCTGATCTGCTTGTTGTACGAATTGTTTTTCAGCATCTTCTGTGATTTTAGCTCTCAATTCTGTCACTGAATTCACAGCGCCTGGACCAAATAACTTATCAAACAACTCTTGATCTAAATCTGCTAATTCTCTTGTGTTCACTTCACTGATTGTAAAGGTCACTTGCACATCAAGTCCATGAGCCGTGTCGTGATCTACTTTTAAATAGGTCATCAAATCGTGGGAGTCATTAAACAACCCTTTGGTGTCTAATGTCAACACATCGCCAACGTTAGCTCCTGAAAAAGCTTTTACATTTGGTTTTCCTTTTAACTTATCTAAAGTCAAAGTTGCGGTTGCTTCAATCCCTTCTGCGTCATTGAAAAATACTCCAGTGACTTCATCTTCATCGCCAACGACTGTTTTGGCAACAAGTTTTCCGTATTGTTTTTGAATGTTGATCAATTGATCGTCAATCATTTTTTTATCGGCAGTAATCGTGTATTTAGTAAGTGCTTTTTTAGCTTTTAGTTTGATTTCAAATTCTGGACTTAATCCGATTTCAAATTCAAACGAAAAATCATCCCCTTCCCAATCCAAATCGTCTTTAGCTATTGGCAGTGGATTTCCTAAAACATCTAGTTTTTCATCTGTCAGGTATTTCCCTAAAGCTTCTTGAAGTGTCTTATTGACTTCGTCAGCCAACACGGATTTTCCATATTGCTTTTTAACAAGACCCATCGGGACTTGTCCTTTTCTAAAGCCAGGAATGTTCGCTGTTTTGCGGTAATTTGTTAAAATTTTCTCTACGTTTTCAGAATAATCTGATTTCGTAATATCAATCTTAACCACGGCATTTAACGTGTCAATAGTTTCTCTTGTAATATTCATTGTGATGAAATAAAAATTGGGTGGCAAAAATACAATATTTTTAATGCCTTACAAACATTTTTAAGCTTATGTGTATCAAGTGATAAACGTGCAAACACGATCGAAGAATTCCACTGGGTTTTCGGCATGCAGCCAATGGCCTGCATTTGAAATCGTTTTGAGGGTTGCACTCGGGAATTGAATTTTTATAAGCGCTTCATCTGCAGCGGAAATATACTCTGATTTATCACCTCTTAAAAACAAGGTGTCTTTTTTGAAAACCAATGTTGACGGCAAAGCTTCTCCCACCTCAGAAACTTGTGCTTTGAGCACTTCTAAATTGATCCGAAGCCCTAAAACATCTGGAGAAATTCTGTACACATTTTTCAATAAAAATTGGCGTGTTCCAACCTCGTGAACGTATTTAGACAATTGGGTTTCCGCTTCTTTTCTAGAGAAGATTTCCTCGAAATTCAGGGAAGTCAATCCTTCTAAAATAGCATCGTGATGGACTGGATAAAATCGAGGGGAGATATCGGCTACAATTAATTTTGAAACAATTTTCGGATAAAGTGCCGCAAAAAGCATGGCTGTTTTTCCGCCCATAGAATGCCCTAAAAGCACAATATTCTCTAAATTATGTTGACTGCAATAGGCTTTTAAATCTGCTGCTAATACATCATAATTAAATTCTGAATCGTGAAAACTGCGTCCGTGATTCCGTTGATCGACGAGGTGAACTTGAAAGCCTAAACCTGAAAACTGTTTTGCGAGGGTTTTCCAATTATCGCCCATCCCCAAAAATCCATGGAGAATAATGAACGGCTTCCCCTCTCCTATAATATTGGAATGTAAGTGCATTATTTTAATTTATTCAAATACATATTAATCACATTGTCAATTCCTAAATACAAGCTCTCTGAAATGAGGGCGTGTCCGATAGAAACTTCTAACAATCCTGGGGAGTTTTCTTTGAAAAATTGAATGTTTTCGAGTGACAAATCGTGTCCTGCATTCAAACCTAAGTCCAATTGCAAAGCACGTTCTGCACATTCAGTGTAAGGAATCATTGCGTTTTTATTTCCAAGAGAAAATTGATGCGCAAATGCTTCGGTGTATAGCTCAATACGGTCTGCTCCTATTGCCTTCGAGCCCTCAACTTGTTTGAGGGTTGGGTCTAAAAATACCGAGGTTCGGATGTCGTTTTGTTTAAATTCTTGAATGATTTCGGTTAAAAACCCTTTATGTTTGAGGGTATCCCAGCCTGCATTGGACGTAATTGCATCTTCTGCATCGGGTACTAAAGTGACTTGCGTGGGTTTGATTTTTAGCACCATGTCTATAAACTCTGGAATGGGATTTCCTTCAATATTATATTCAGTATAAACGACTGATTTTAAATCGTAAGCATCTTGATAGCGAATGTGACGTTCATCTGGACGTGGGTGAATTGTGACCCCTTGAGCTCCAAACTCTTGCACATCTTTAGCAAACTGAACTACATTGGGAGTATTGCCGCCTCTAGAGTTTCGTAGGGTGGCAATTTTATTGATATTAACGCTTAATTTGGTCATTAAAAATTGAATTTGAAACAAAAATACAAAGTACTTAACGCTTAAAGTATATTATTTTTGATTAATTTGCATCTGATTAAAATGAACCCATGCCTTTAAATCAATTTATTATAAACGATCTAAACCCCTCAAGTCCTAAAACACTTGTAGAGGAGTTACAGACTGTTTTTAAACAGTTAACTTATTCGCATATTCCTATTTTAAAAGATCAGGTTTATTTGGGTTGCTTGTCTGAAACAGATGTGTATTGCTTTGAATCCCATCAAGCCGTCTCAGAAGTACTCTATGCTGTGGAAGGTTTTTTTGTGCGAGATTCCTCCTTATGGCTCGATGTTTTGGAAGCGTTTGCGCAAAACAACTGTAACATCATGCCTGTTTTGGATGCTGAAAATAAGTATATAGGTTATTATCAATTGAGCGATATTATTTCATTGTTTAATAAAACGCCTTTTTTTTCGGAGCCAGGCGGGATTCTTGTCATTGAAAAAGGGCAAAACGATTTTTCGTTTAGTGAAATCAGTCAAATTGTAGAGTCTAATGACGCAAAATTACTAGGCGCTTTTATCTCTAAAAACGAAAATGATTTGACTCAAATTACGCTTAAAATTGGAGATTCTGGATTAAGCACCATTTTACAGGCATTTAGACGCTACGGATATACGATCATTTCGGGCCACGAAGACGACACTTTTTTACGAACGCTTAAAGAACGATCGGCGTATTTAGACACCTATTTAAACCTTTAAGTGATAAAATCAACTCAAATGAAAATAGCTGTTTATGGCCCCCTTTATAACGAGCGCTCAAAAAGCACAATTCAAACACTCATTGCGTATTTAAAAAAACGGGATGCCAAAGTAGTTTTTGAAAAAAACTTTCACGCGTCCATTGTGTCAGATTCTGATATTGATTTAAGTTCTTACTTGTTTGATACTTTTAAAACTTTAGATGCATCCTTTGATTTGTTAATCAGCATTGGTGGCGATGGAACCATTTTAAGAGCCATTACATTTGTAAAAGATTTAACGATTCCGATTGTAGGAATCAACACGGGACGCTTAGGGTTTTTGGCAACCATTCCTATGAATACCATTCAAAAAGCGATGAATGAAATTTTTGAAGGAAATTATAGAATTTCAAAACGGAGTTTACTGACCATTGCTGTGGATACTAAAGATACTGCTTTTGATTTGGACTTCGCATTGAACGAAATTGCTGTAAGTCGAAAAAATACCACTTCTATGATTTCTGTTGAAACATGGTTAGACGACGAGTATCTAACCTCTTATTGGGCGGATGGCCTGATCGTTTCTACGCCTACCGGCTCAACAGGTTACTCTTTAAGTTGTGGCGGACCCGTTATCATACCAGAATCAGACAGCTTGGTACTAACACCCATCGCACCTCACAATCTTAATGCACGTCCGTTAGTGATTTCGAGTGATAAGGTTATAAAATTAAAAGTCAGTGGTCGTGAAGAGCAGCACCTTGTTTCGTTAGACTCAAGAATCAACACCTTAGAAAACAATACGACCATCACCATTCAAAAAGCACCTTTTTGTATTCATATGATTGAACTCAAAGAAGATGGATTTTTAGAAACCCTTCGAAAAAAGCTGTTGTGGGGCGCAGACCCAAGGAATTAAGCAATATATCTTTAGAAATCAAGTTTAGTCATTAGCGAGAAAACAAATGACTTGTTCCATCTCTAAATTATTATATTTGCATTCTTAAAATCACAATGAAAACAACTTTAACCCTTATATGTTTCCTTTTTATGTCGAGTTTGAGTTTTTCTCAAATCTACGAAATAGGTGGATTTGTGGGTGGAAGTAATTTTATTGGGGATGTAGGATCGACTCAATTTGTGAATCCCAATAAACTTGCTTTTGGAGGGCTTTTTAAATGGAACCGAAGCCCCAGACATTCCTTGAGAGCGAGTTTGACGTACAGCACACTCTCTGCCAATGATGCATTATCAAGTGATCCTCGAAGAAAACTACGTGCCTATAATTTTAATGCAGATATTTTAGAGGCTTCTGTTGGCATAGAGTTTAATTTTTTAGATTTTGATTTACATGCGGCAACGCCGATGTCCACTCCTTATATTTATACGGGGATCAGCATGGCCAACCATCCGAATTTTTATTTCACCAACGTTGATTTAGTCTCTGAAAAAACAAGAAGCAATGCCTACGGAATTCCGATTACGCTAGGGTTCAAGACAACTTTGACACGGCATATTATTCTTGCTTTAGAAGTTGGGGCACGTTATACGTTTTCTGATGAACTCGATGGAAGTGAGCCTGACACAGAGGAATTAAAAAAAATTGTACGTTTTGGCAATTTTAATAATAACGATTGGTATGTATTTAGCGGTTTTACATTAACTTACACCTTTGGTAGAAAACCTTGTTATTGTTATTTTTAATATGAGTCTAAAATCTAAAATCCATTCTGAAAACCTTCCAAAGCACATTGCCATCATTATGGATGGAAATGGACGTTGGGCAAAAGAAAAAGGCTTTCTTAGAGTCTTTGGGCATGAAAATGGGACAAAGTCCGTCAAAACTACCGTAGAAAGCTGTGCCGAACTTGGTATAGAAAATTTGACGCTTTATGCTTTCTCGACTGAAAACTGGAATCGCCCTAAATTAGAAGTAAAAACTTTAATGCAACTTTTGATTTCTTCTTTAAAGAAAGAAATGAATACACTGCAAAAAAACAGTATCCGACTAAATGCCATAGGCAATCTTGAGCATCTGCCAGCACGTGTTCGGAAGGAATTATTGCATGTCATTGATGAAACTAAGAACAACACACGGATGACTTTAACACTTGCATTGAGCTATGGTTCTAGGGATGAACTGGTGAATGCGACGAAACAAATATGTGATAAAGTTAAAAATAATATAATTTCAGTAGAAAATATCGATGAAACGCTAATTAATCAGCATCTTTACACCCAGAATTTGCCAGATGTTGATTTATTAATCCGTACAAGTGGCGAAAAACGTATCAGTAATTTCCTTTTATGGCAGATTGCTTATGCAGAATTATATTTTACTGATGTATACTGGCCAGATTTTACGAATGAGAATTTGTATGAAGCCATTATAAATTATCAAAAAAGAGAAAGACGATTTGGAAAAACAAGTGAACAGCTTCATTAATAAAGCTTTTAGATACAGAAATACAATCCTTTGCTTTTGCTTACTTTTAAGCAGTTTTGTAATATTCTCCCAGGAAACAAAACCGAAAATAACAACATTTACCATTGCTGACATTACTGTCACTGGTGAAACCTCCTATGGTTCTGAAACCATCCTCACATATTCCGGGTTAAAAAAAGGGGAATCTGTAATTATCCCTGGTGGCGTCAAAATAAGTGCTGCTATCAAAAAATTGTGGGACTCTAACTTGTTTAGTAGTATTGAGGTGTATGCAACTAAAACGGAAGGAAGTAGTGTGTACTTAGAAGTTGCATTAAATGATTTACCCGAACTGAAAGACGTCAAAATTGTGGGCGTCAAAAAAGGAAAAATAAAAGAGATCATTAAAGAAAACAACCTTACTTCAGGTGTTAAGGTTACCGAGAATTTAATCACTACTACCAAGAATTATCTTGAAAACAAGTATCGTAAACTTGGGTTTTTAAATGCAAAAACAACCGTTACAACCTCTAAGGTTGTGGATTCTGTCAAAAAATCTCGAGTGAACATGTTGGTGCGAATTGATAGAGGTCAAAAAATAAAAGTTAAAAGCATTACTTTTGATGGTGCTGAAAAACTTAGTGCTAAAAAACTTCGTAAAGCAATGAAAAATACGAAGCAAAAAAACATATTTCGTGTGTTAAAGCGTTCTAAATATATTGAAGCCGATTACAAAGAAGATTTACAAAGTGTCGTTGATAAATATAAAGAAAAAGGATACAGAGATGCACGTGTTATTTCGGATACGCTCACAACAAACGACAACAACACAATCAGTTTAAATATTGGCGTAGAAGAAGGCGAAAAATACTATTATGGATCAATTAATTTCTTAGGAAACTCGATCTATTCTGATGAACAACTGAATCAAGTTTTAAAAATAAAAAGAGGAGACACCTATAACGGGATTGAATTAGAAAAAAGAATCGCAGACAATTCAGATCCTGATGCCTTTGATTTGACAAATTTATATCAGAACAATGGCTATTTATTTTCTACAATTACACCTGTTGAAGTCAGTACTGATGGAAACATCATTGACATGGAAATTCGGGTTACGGAAGGAAAACCAGCATATTTCAAAAACATCAGTGTTTCTGGAAATGATAAAACAAATGATGCGGTTATCTATAGAGAACTTAGAACGCGACCCGGGCAATTGTACAGCAAGAGTAACATTGTAAGAACCATTCGTGAACTTGGGCAGCTTGGGTATTTTGATGCACAGCAAATCTCACCAGATTTAAAGAACGTAAATCCAACAGATGGAACTTTAGATGTTGAATATACAGTTGTTGAAAAAGGGGCTAGCCAGATTGAATTGCAAGGTGGTTATGGCGGTGGTGGATTCATCGGAACCTTAGGGCTTTCGTTCAATAATTTTGCGATGAAAGATATTTTTAATAAAAAAGCTTACAAACCGTTTCCAATGGGTGATGGACAGAGCTTAGCATTGCGTTTACAAGCCAGTCGATTTTATCAGACTTACAGCTTGTCATTTACAGAACCTTGGTTAGGTGGTAAAAAACCGGTGCAATTTTCTTCATCGCTTTCTCAAACTAAACAGTTTTTATACAATCCTGCGACTCGAAATGCAGATAGAGATAGAAGCTTTAACATTACAGGAATTACATTTGGAATTGCTAAAAAACTATCCGTTCCAGATGATTACTTTGTATTGTCGCAAGCGGTAAGTTTCCAATACTATGATTTGAACAATTACAATACAGGCTTATTTACATTTGGAAATGGAAATTCTAACAACCTAGCCTATACCGTTGGATTAAGTCGAAACAATACGTTTAATGACCCTATATATCCTGAAGGGGGTTCTAGTTTCAGTTTAACTGCAAAACTGAGCTTCCCGTACTCCGCGGTCAACAATGTAGATTACGGCGCTTTGAAAAGAGAAAGAAAAGCCCAAGAGGATCTCAGAGATCAATATATAACGACGAATCTTCCCGAAGCACCCGAAATAGTAAATGCAGCCACGACTCGAATTGGCGAAATTGATCAAGAACGTTATAAATGGTTAGAATTTTATAAAATTAAATTTAAGGGAGAATGGTACACGAAGTTGGCTGGAAAGTTAATTTTGAAACCCACCTTTGAGTTTGGGTTTTTAGGAGCCTACAACAACGACAGAGGAGTTATTCCTTTTGAACGTTTCTTTCTTGGAGGAGATGGTTTAGGAACCTACAGTCTTGATGGAAGAGAAGCCATTGCATTACGAGGGTATCCAAATCAATCACTCTCAAGTCAAGATGGTGGATCAATTTATAATAAATTCTCTTTAGAGCTAAGACATCCAATAACATTGGCACAACAAACAAAAATATATGCACTTGCCTTTTTAGAAGGTGGTGCTTCTTATAATAATTTTGATGATTTCGATCCGTTCGCAATCAAACGATCAGCAGGAATTGGATTGCGATTATTTATGCCTGCTTTTGGTTTATTAGGGATTGATTTTGGGCATGGGTTTGATCCATTACCAAATGAAACTGTTAAAAGTGGATGGCAAACCCACTTTATTATAGGACAACAATTTTAATATTTGGAACGGTATTTTCTATAAGCAAACAGAATGAATGGAGTTAAGTTGAAATATTTTAAAATTTATTTCGTTAATTTGAAGCACATAGAGCAAAACCTAATTCCAATAATTTGAAACCATTGTAAAATGAATTTGTTAACTTTAAAACTCTTAAAACTGACCTCTTTTAAAAAAGCATGTATTTTGTTTTTTTTATGCCTAATAGGCACATCTATATATGCACAAAAAAGAAGTGTCCGTATTGGCTATATAGATACCGAATATATTCTAGAAAATGTCACCGAATATTCTAATGCCAATGCACAATTGGATTCTAAAATCCAGCAGTGGAAAAGCGAAATTGAAAAACGCTTAACAGAGCTCGAGGATCAAAAAAAGCAACTTAATAATGAGCGTATTCTTCTCACAAACGAACTTATTTCTGAGCGTGAAGAAGATTTACAAATTATTGAAAATGAAATTATTGAGTACCAGCAAAACCGTTTTGGTCCAAATGGGGATTTGATGATTCAAAAACAACAACTCATACAACCGATTCAAGATCAAATTTTTGCAGCCGTTCAAGAAATTGCCGCATCCAAAAAATACGATTTCATATTTGACAAATCTGCCGATGTTGTGATGCTGTATTCTGCAGACCGTTATGACATTAGCGAGCAAGTTTTGCGCACCATCAACAGATCGTCTAAGAGAACCCAAGTGGACTCTAGAAAAGAACGCAAAGAAGCAGAGGAAGAGGAAATGATCGTAGAAGTGGACGGCACTAAAGATGACCGTCAAAGATTATTAGACGAAAGAAAAGCTGAACGCGAAGCATTGTTAGAAGAAAAGCGACAAAAGAAATTGGACGCTCGTGAAGCAAGAAGAAAAGAAGTGCAAGCTAAAAAGCAAAAAGCACTAGACAAACGTGCAAAGGCAAAATCGGGTAAAACATCTACGACTCCTGAAACCGCTACAGAGGCTAAAGAAGATACTGAAAAATCTTTAACGACTGAAAGTACCGAAAAAGTAGATCCAAGAGAAGCACGTAAAAAAGAACTTGCCGCTAAAAAACAAAAGGCATTAGATAAACGTGCCAATGCAAAAGCAGAAAAAACAACTCCCAAAACAACAGCTGCGAAAGCTTCAGAAGTCCTAAATGATAGAGAAGTTCGTAAAAAAGCATTGCAGGAAAAGAAAAAACAAGCTTTGGCTGAGCGTAAAGCACGACTTGAAGCTCAGAAGAAGAAAAGAGATAGCATTAGAAACAATAAATAAATTTAAATCATAAACACAATTACAATGAAACACTTAAAATCACTTTTATTAGCAACTACACTTTTTGTTGCAACAAGTTTTACAGCACAAGCACAAAGTAAAGTTGCGCATATTAATACGCAAGAATTAGTAGAAGCGATGCCAGAAATGCAAAGTGCAAAAGCAGAATTAGAAAAATTGGCTAAAACCTATGAAACGGATATTCAGGCTATGGCCACTGAATTACAAAACAAAATAAAACAATACGATGGTGAGTCTTCTACCAAAACTGATGAAGAGAATGGAAAACGTTTACAAGAAGTTCAAGGAATGGAACAAAGTATTCGTCAATACCAAACACAAGCACAGCAAGACTTACAGAAAAAAGAGTTTGATCTTTTAAAGCCAATCACTGAGAAAGCAAAAAATGCGATTCTTAAAGTTGGAAAAGCAAAAGGATTCGATTATGTACTTGATGCTTCTCAAGGGCAAGGCGTTATCTTTGCTGGTGGTACTGACTTATTAGTAGACGTAAAAACTGAATTAGGGTTTTAATAAAACACCTCTCAAATAATTTATAAAAAGCTGCCTCTATTAGAGCAGCTTTTTTATTTTTGTAATGTATGAGTTCAAAACCCATTGGTATATTTGATTCTGGCGTAGGAGGCCTTTCTATTTGGAGTGAAATCCATCAACTGCTTCCTATGGAATCTACTGTGTACCTTTCGGACTCCAAACATGCTCCCTACGGCCCTAAGGGAAAAGAAGCCATCATTAATCTTTCTATTAAAAATACAGAGTGGCTCATGAATCAAGGCTGTAAGCTGATTGTTGTGGCTTGCAATACAGCCACAACCAATGCTATTGATACGTTAAGGAAAAACTACCCCATTCCCTTTATTGGTATTGAACCGGCTATCAAACCCGCAGCACTTCAATCAAAATCTAAAGCAATTGGGATTTTAGCAACGAAAGGCACGCTTAGCAGTCAATTGTTTCACGAAACCTCTCAACTGTACTCTAGTGATTTAATAGTGATAGAACAAGTGGGAAACGGCATTGTAGAGCTCATTGAAAATGGCGCCTTGTATTCTGATGAGATGAAGCACTTACTTCAAAGCTACCTCCAACCCATGCTTGATGCTGAAATAGATTGTTTGGTTTTAGGCTGCACACATTATCATTTTTTGACTCCTATTTTAAAACAGCTATTGCCTAAGCATGTCAAAATTATTGACTCTGGAAAAGCAGTTGCGAAACAAACAAAGGCAGTCTTAGAAAGTAATATCTTGTTGAATACTAAAACTTCTGTGGAACCGAATCGTTTTTATACCAATGGTGAAGAAAACGTGATTGCTTCACTCCTGAAATCTGAAACGGCTTCTATTAAAAAATTAGCGTTTTAGTTTTAATTTACACTCGGGCAATTACAGTCGTATTTTTCTTTCTTACATCCAAAGTTAAAGCCTAAGGTCACTTGGTGATAGCCTCCGTTATTAAAAACTACCGAATTCGCTTGGTATGAATACGTATAAGCAAATACAAAGTTATTGTATTCTACTCCTACGATTGGTGTAAAATATTGAAGCTTTTGACTGCTTACACCTGATCCAGTAGAGAATTCAGCACCATCAAAACTTCTTCTGTATGAAATTCCTGCAAATAGTTTTCCAAAATCTAACTCTTTATAGGATTTGAAATTAACGTCAATAAACGATTCTTTGGTAGCATCTTTATAGGCGTACATCAAAGAGGGCTCAAAGCTCCAGTCACTACCGAATTTAGAAAATACATTCCCTGCAGACAGCAAGTAAGTCCTAAGATTGTCATAGCTTATACCTTGTTCATTGATATTAATTCCTTCATTTGCTAAAACATTTTTAACAGTTGCATGCGCATAAAAATTAATGAAATGGTAAGAAAATCCAAAATCAATATTAAAATCGGATGCACTTTGTTCAATCCCTGCAATAATTGGATCAAACTCTAAAAAAGCCGTTTCATCTAGCTTGTATTGAATCAATCCAGCACTCAAACCAAATGATAACATATTTAAATCAATCGTGTTTCTTGAAAATAAAAGGTGATGCGCATAGGTCAAATAAGCCCCTGATTGAGAGTGGTATCCATTTTTGTCATTAAAAAAAATAGCCCCAACTCCTGAAGAAGATTCTCCAATACGTCCATTTATACTCATCGTCTGTAAACTTGGAGCATCTTCATCTCCAAACCATTGTTGACGGCCTGTAAGTCGAACTTTATTACAATTGGAAACACCTGCCATTGAAGGGTGAAGTAAATAATAATTATCCGTTAAATAATCAGAATATATTGGTAATCCTTCCTGAGCGCTTATAGATTGTGTGAACATTCCTATAATGGCAATAAACACAAACTTCTTAAATACTGTCATAAATATTATCTTTTGAGCGTAAAATTCGCTCTTAATTGGTTGATTTTTCCTGTTACAGGCTCATTGTAATCTAATACAAACCAATAATCGCTGGACGGGAGTCGTTCTCCGTTAAAGGTCCCATCCCAACCCTTACCTGTTGGACTGATTTGTTTTAACAATTTGCCGTAACGGTCAAATATATAAATTTTTGAGCTAGATTTCACTGTCATTCCTACGATATTCCATGTGTCGTGATATCCATCGCCGTTTGGTGTGAAAAATTTTGGGTATCCTATCACTATTTTTCTATGAGTAATCTCATTACAGTTCAAAAGATCCCGTACATAAATAATATGTTCCCCTATCCTAACATTTTCAAATAGGGTCTCCCGCTGCCAGGGTCCAAAATCAACTCTATACTCATAAACGCCTGTGCCTACAACGCTAACTTCTAGTTGATTATTGTCTGAAAACACGGGGGATAGTAGTGTGACATCTATGCTTTCGGGAGGATAGGAGCTTACGACTTCGGTGCTGGCTGGTATGCGACAACCGGAGGCGAGGTTCGTTGCGAGTACAGTGTAGATGCCTTCTGAGTTTGGAGAGAAGGTGGCGCTGGTGGCGCCAGGTATTATAAAACTATTGGGGTCAAAATCAACTTCTTCGATGCTGCCCTTGTACCATTGAAAACTGTAAATGGCAGTACTTAGCTGGGTGTCGATTGGGGGGATGGGTAAAAATGTTTGGGTGACTGGACTAATGACTTGGTCGTTTTTGTTTAGACAGATCATATAACGGTCTAAGATGCCTATTTCGGGGACGGGATTGACAATGATGGTTAAGGGAATGATTATAAAGCAGTGATTTAATTTTGGTTTGACCCGAATATAGATTTCCTGTGTCAGAACAATGGTGTTTTCAAAGTTGGTGGGGTCTGCAATATTGTTTGTATTGCCTGATTGTGCATCCATTTGGTCTTCGTAGTAGCTGATGTCAAAGTCTGCGGGGTTGAGTCCGTTTAATATTTGGGTTTCTCTTAATGTTAGATCAAAGTAATCAAAGCCGTTGTTGTCGATCTCACATTCTTCTATCGGGGTGGGGGTTTTGTTTACATTGGCGTACAATACGGTGATTAAGTCTAGGGTGATGGTTTTTGTACATTGGTTGGTGCCTGTGGCGAGTATGAGGATTGTTCTTGTGAAGGTGTTGTTTGTATAGGTTGTTGGATTGGGGATTGGATTGTTGGTGTCTAAATCCTGTTGGGTTTCAAAGTAGCTTAGTACGATGCTGGGGTCGTTGTTTGTGATTTGGTCTTTTCGGATGGTTAAATCATAGACTGTGGTTACTTGGTCGTTACATTCTATAATTGGGTCGGGAGTGAATAGAACGGGGTTTAAATTTACGTGTAGTTGAAAGTTGATGTCGGTGCGCACGCATTCTCGTACATCTAGATTCATGTTGTTGTCTGGGTCAAATTGGGCTCTTACGTAAATGGTTTGGGGGTTGGTGGTGTTTGAGTAGGTGTTTGGATTTGGAATGGGGATGTTGTTTATGGCGTCTTGTTCACTTAGGTGGTAGCTGATCAGGATGGGGGTGGTTTGACTGCCTATGAGTTCGGTGTCTTTGGTGGTTAAGTCAAAGGTGGTTTGAGTCGTGTCGCTACACAAAACATAGTCTGTAATGGTGCTGCTTTCTGGAAGAGGGTCAACGTTGAGGGTGATGTGGTGTCCGAGTCCCAAACAGGCATTGACATCGTTACTGTCGACACGGGCATAGATGTTTTGGGTGGTGGGATTTGCGCTGTTTCTGTGTTTGGTGATGTCTGCTATGGGATTGGTCTCGGCTAGGGCATCGGCTTCTGAGATATAATAGGAAACGGTGAGGTTCTGATTGGTTGGAAGTTGGGCAAGGACTTGAGCGGTGGCATCACTAAAATCAAATGCGGCAACGCCATTGGAGTTGTCGTTATCGACTTCTGTGTCGTCACAAACATAGTATTCTAGTTGAAAGGTGGAGGGGATGAGTGTGGCGCCTACGACTAAATTTATTTTTGAGACTCTAAAACATCCATGGATGGTTTCGGCTCGTGCATAGACAATACTCATTACTGGGGTTGGGTTGGTGTAAATGGTGGGAGTGGTGATCTGATCTGCTAGAAGGCCCATTTCTGCCTTGGCTGAACTCAGGTAGTAGGTGAAGGTTTCATTGGTATAGTCACTGGATATGAGTTGATTGGCTTCGGTTAAGTTAAAATCGGTAATACCATCGGTGTCGGTGTCGCATTGTTTGAGGATGACTTCTAAATTCGCTACAGGTAACGGGTTGACTATGAGTTGAAAGTTGCTGGTGCCAAAACAGTCGACATTTAATTTGTTTTCGAGTCGTGCATAAATAGTCTGGGGGTTAGTGGTGTTTTGAATGGGTGCTGTAATTTCGGTGCCGTCCACACCTGCATCGGCAGCAGCCTGATCGTAATAGAATTTAACGGTATATTCAGAGGCCAGTTGAGAACCCAAAACCTCCGGAGTCTTAGTGCTTAAATCAAAGGTTACAAGTCCGTTGGTGTCGTCGCCATCGACTGCATCGTCGCAAAGACTGAAGTCATTCACAGAGGAAATTGAAGGTTCTGAAAAAACATTAAGCGTAAACGAAACGATTTCATAACACCCTGAAGTCAAATATTCAAACCGACCGTAAATAATTTGTCCATGTACCCCTGAGAAAGCTGCTGCATCCGTCACTGAAATTGGATTGGTATCTGCATCTGCATCCGCTTGAGACGTATGATATGTTAAAACAAAATCGGTTGGATTGGGATTGGGTGCAACTATAATAGCATCATTTTGAGAGAGATTGAAAACAACAGAGTTCGTCCCTGTTGTATCACACACAAATAAATCAATCGGATTTGCATGAATTAATTCTGGAATAACCTCAATGCAAACTTCTTTTGTAGATTCACAACCAAAATCATCCATGACACGATAGGTATAACAAAAGTTCCCGTCTGATGGTGGCTGTACAGTGATTATATTCCCCGAGGTATTGGTGATGGTGCTATTCGCATCCCAAGCTTCCGAAGTAATCACAGGAGTAAAAGAAATTTCTGGGGGTTGAATTGTAGGATCAAAATTTAAACCCCATGAGAAAACATACCCATTATCATAAACTTGATTATCCGTAATTTCAATACACCAATCTCCGTTTAAGGGGCTTCCAAGGAGTTGACTAAAAGATTGTACTGGTAAATAAACGCCAGGCACGACAGAAGCGCTAGGTGGGTTTGACCCAGCTATAACAGTAGTGCCGTTGAAAAGAAGTGTCGTTGCTGACATGGAAAAACAATAATCTGCTCCAACTCCAGCAACCGTAGATTCATCGTCATTAGGCTCTCCTAAATAAAGATTGCCACCACTTGGATATTCATGAAGTATAACTTCTTGTCCACTGGGACTGACAATCTTAATCTCTAAATCTTCTAGAAAAGAATGCTCTATATTGACACATATTTCTAAAAGTTGGTTAATAGCATCAAGGGTTTGATTAGATTCATAACAATCTATCGCTACACAAGTAGTATAAACAGCCCCATCTCCATCTGGCAAAAACGTTACGCCACTCACTGGAGGTGAACACTCACTTAAAAAAGAAACCCCTTTTGCAATTCCAGTGATTGTGGTTGATTCTCCAAAACAGAGGGTGGATTTTGTAGCGACTGTGCCTGTGAAATCAACAGGGGGAGCTACCTGAACGACTTGGTTTAATAAATTTGTATTTTTACAACCTGTTGGGTCAATGCTTGTATTGGTATCAGAAATATTTAGATTTACTATATAGACTCCTGGTGTTGCATAAGAGAATGTAGCTGTTTGACCACTTTGTGTTGTCCCATCTCCAAGATTCCATTCATAAGAAGCACCAGCACCACTCGTTCCAAACTGTCCACTGCCTGTTAAGGTAATTTGTTCGTTGGGACATACCCGTATATATCCATCTGTATTAGGAGCTGGAACCGCTGTATCTATTTGAGAAATAATGGTCTGGCAAGGTTCATAACAGGAGATGTTTGCCGTCCAACCATTGGCAGTTGTGGTTCCATCACTCACAAACCCTAGTGTTAAACAGCCAGAAGTGTTGGTCGCTTGGATCACTCCAGGGCTCATAGTTCCTGAGTAAGTACCGATAATAGGATCTGAAATACTTTGTCCATCAAAAATAACTAAGATATCCGTATTGGCTTGAGTATCAAAAGTCGTAAACTCTAATTTAGTGGATTGTCCTGCGTTTTGAGGACAAATTGTAAGGGTATAGTTTTCATTATCTGAGTAAACAGAATTTCCGCCTGAGTCAAATAAAACGCCGCTACATCGAGTGAATGTACCATTTTGCATGTTGATGTCTTGCGCAAAAGCAATACAGCTGACAAGACCAAAGAATGCTGAAAGTAGGGTTTTCATTCTTAATATTTATTTGGGTGTCCTCCAAATATACATAAATTTCTTTACTATCTTTGCGAAAATTAAAAAGATGAAAAAAATAACCGTTTCAATTCAAGAAACTAGCAATGCAAAAATTATAAAATTTGAAACGGATTCATTCCTTACAAAATACGAAAGTTTTGAATTTTCAAATATCGATGAGGCTAAAAATTCACCCTTAGCACAAGAGCTTTTTTACCTTCCTTTTGTAAAAAAGGTGTACATCTCAGGAAATTTTGTTGCTATAGAACGTTATGATATTATTGAGTGGAGCGATGTTCAAACGGAAGTTGGAGAACAGATCGAAAATTACCTAAATGAAGGTGGTCCCGTTATTTTAAATGAAGATAAAAAGAAAAACCCGGTAACTGTGTATGCCGAAAGCACTCCAAACCCTGGGGTTCAAAAATTTGTAGCAAATAAAAGTTTAGTCTCACAGACATTTGAATTCACATCTATTGAGGAAGCTAAGTTATCTCCTTTTGCCACGGCACTCTTTCAGTTTCCTTTCGTGAAAGCTGTTTTTA
>Ga0209198_1001198_pt1 | contig 20469 bp, 16 predicted proteins | sample COGITO_mtgs_1105_2_FD_184804 | JGI IMG/M metagenome (GOLD analysis project Ga0209198, IMG submission 184804) | Pelagic marine microbial communities from North Sea - COGITO_mtgs_110519 (SPAdes) (version 2) | ecosystem: Environmental > Aquatic > Marine > Epipelagic ...
GCGGCGGCAGGAGCCTGACTTTCAACGCTGGCGCTCACGCGGTCCAATTCACCATTGAGGGCGGTTACGGTGGCAGCAAGGTCTGCTTCCACTTGTTCAATGTCGGATTTCACAGCAGCCAATTCAGCCTCGAGCAAAGACGTGTCACCGCTCGCGCTCGCTGGTGCGGCTTCGATGGCTTGCAAGCGGGCTTCGATGCTGTCGAACGTCCCTTGGCTTGAGCTGGCGTTCATGTCGCTGCTTTCGCGGATCACGAAGATCAACGCGATCGCACTCACGACCAAAGCCAGAACGGCAACGATCAGCGAAAGGTTCATTGGTTTCTTTGCTGAAGCTTCGGTGACATCTTCCGCATCGGCGTCGATGATCGTTGCTTCGGTGTTGTTCTCGACCATTTGATTGGTTCCTTAACGATTTGTAGCGCGCTGGTGTTTCTTTGTAAGCGAGGCAAAAAGGCGAGTGGTGGGGTCAAACCCTCTCAGGTTCGGTGTAATGCGTTCGCAAAGAGCAGGCTCTGATACAAACTACCGCTGGCTCCTTCACAAGCCAAGAACAGGTGAAGGAATGCCCAAAGGCCTACAGCACACCATAATATATATAAAATTCTTTATAAATTGCTATCAAAAGGCAAGGAAATTCAAAAATTGAATCATCGATGCACGGTTGGCATGCGGTGGACACGCTATTTCAGTCCAAAAATTCGCCGAAAATGGGGCTCTTATGCGGTTTGTTAGGCAAATGAGCCTCAGGTCTTTTGGGCGATGAGACCCCAATTTCGTCATGACGGCCTCGAATCCGGCGCGCTGTGTCGGTGAAAGAGCCACCACGGTCAACGCTGGAGCCTGCGTAATCAGGCGGGCTGTTTGTAAGGACCACGGACAGCGATGGCTCAGTTCTCGCCGGTAGATTGGTAAAAAGACGTCGCCTTGGTCGGGGCGAAGCGCCGCGCTGCGCTCGGCGGGTTTGAGTGCGGCATTGCCCAAATACAACTTCGGACGGGCGCGCAGGCTGGCGGGGAGATCTTCGCGGAGAAATCCGCCCTTGGCGGACCAAACCGGCTGAACGCCAAGTTCCTGCAAGCGGCGCGTGGTTTCTGCGCCGGGCGTGACGGCGCGCAATGACGATTGAACCTCCGCAAACCACGATTGTCGCGCCAAAGCGTTCGCGGCGCGTGGACTGGGGACGATGGCAAGTCGGTCCTTGAGGGGCGTGCCCTCGGGCCTTGGTGTTTGGATGACGCTTTGAGTGAATAAATCTGCGGTCAAAACGGTAAAACCGCGCTGCGCAAGGATGGATGCATAGGGTGATGCCGCCGGATCAAGCCGATCTGCGCACATCAGCACCAATGGCCGCGCTGTGCTTGCACGGTTGACGGCGCTTGGGTGGTTGCGCCAAGCAGGGCTTATGTTGGTTCTAGGCATCGAGTCTTCTTGTGATGAAACCGCTGCGGCCGTTGTGGACGCGGCGCGCCCGGTTGGAAAACGCATTTTGTCCAATGTTGTTTTCAGCCAATGGGACGCCGTGCGCAAGTACGGTGGCGTTGTGCCTGAAGTCGCGGCGCGGGCCCATGTCGAGAAAATCGATCCCGTTGTTGATCAAGCATTGGCCGAAGCCGGGGTCTCGATTGCGGATCTGGACGGGATTTCTGCGACAACCGGGCCGGGTTTGATCGGTGGCGTGATCGTCGGGGCCAGTTACGCCAAGGCGCTGGCCTTGGGCGCTGAAAAGCCGTTTTTGGCCATTAACCATCTTGAAGGACATGCACTGACCCCGCGCTTGGTTGACGATGTTCCTTTCCCATTTCTGCTGCTGCTGGTCAGTGGGGGCCACTGCCAGACGGTGTTGGTGCGCGGCGTGGGTGATTACCAGCGCATCGGGACAACCATCGACGATGCGATTGGCGAGGCCTTTGACAAAACCGCAAAGATGATGGGGCTGGAGATGCCGGGAGGTCCAGCGGTCGAGGGTTTGGCGCGGCGCGGAGATAACCGAGCCGTTCCCCTGCCAATCCCGTTCAAAGGGCGCCCCGGCACGGATTTTTCTTTTTCAGGGTTAAAGACAGCCGTTCGACGGGCCATCGAGGGGGATCAGGGCCATCGTCCAGAAGACATCGCCGCCAGCTTCCAACGGGTCGCGTTTCAGTCGCTGATTGATCGAACCCGCCGTGCAGCGCAGAGCATTGATGACCCTCTGAGCGCGTTGGTGGTTGCCGGCGGTGTGGCTGCCAATCAAGTATTGAGCGCTGAGCTGCTGGGTCTTGGCGAGGAATTGGGCTTGAAAGTTGTGGTGCCGCCGCTGTCGCTTTGCACGGACAACGGCGCAATGATCGCGTGGGCGGGTGCGGAGCGATTGGCGCTGGGTCAGCCCGAGGCATGGTTTGCGCAGCTGGATGTCGCACCGCGTCCGCGCTGGCCTTTGGACCCTGACGCGCCTAAGTCATCCGGTGCGGGTGCAGCGAAGGCATAACCGGTGCGGGTGCAGCGAAAGCCTAAAAATCGATGCAGCGGCCTTTGTATTGCCAATCGCCAAATGTCGTTGGCTCCTGCCCATCAGGTCCGCCATCTTCGGGTTGGCGTGCTGCGGCGAGGCCTTTAAACACTTCATGAACGGGCCGCATGTCGCCCGTATCACCCGATAAGGGCGCGGCGGGTTGCGGGATTGATGCGGTCTGAACCGCTGATTTTTTGAATTTTGAACTCATAGAGTGAAAGTAGTGTTTCTTGGCGCAAGGTAAAAGACCCCAAAAGGGCGCACGTCCCCCACAGGCCAGCCGGGTCGATTATGCCCGTCTGGCGGCAGCCCGCACGCTTGAAGCTGTGCCAGCAGAAGGGTTGTCTTTGGACGAGGCTTTTAACCGGCAAGCCAAAGGACTTTCACCGCGCGACCGTGGCTTTGCGTGGCGCTTGGTTCGCACGGCAATGCGCCATCATGGGCCTTTGTTGCACCTGATGACCGAAGTTTTGGACAAGGGCCGGACGGGCGTTCCGCCGTTTATTCAGGCCGTGATCCGGTTGGGCTTTACCGACCTTTTGCTGTTGGAAACGCCGCCCCATGCGGCGGTCTCTTCGACAGTGAACCTGCTCGGCACGCGGTCTACACAGCGCTACCGGGGCATGGTCAATGCCGTTTTGCGTCGTGCAGATCGGGAGCGGGAGAGCTTTATGGAGATCCTCTCGCAGCAGCCAGCGCTTCCGCATTGGTTGGCGGATCGGTGGCGCAAGCAATGGGGTGAGGACAATGTCGCTCGCTTTGACGTTCTGGCACGGCAAGAGGCGCCGGTTGATGTGTGCCTGGTCAGCGCGCCGACGGCACCACCCTCGGACGCGCAGGCTTTGCCCACGGGTCAATTTCGCTTCACAGACGGCTTTCCCGCGTTTCAAGACAGCGACATTGGGCAAGCGGGCAAATGGTGGGTGCAGGATTTGGGCGCGCACCTTCCCATCGCGGCCTTGGGCGAGTTGACCGGCAAGACGGCCATCGACCTGTGCTCTGCGCCCGGCGGTAAAACACTGCAATTGGCGCACGCCGGGGCGGATGTCGTCTCCGTCGATAACAGCGGCCATCGGCTTGAGCGGGTCAATCAGAACCTTGAGCGCACGGGCCTTAAAGCAGCGGTCAAGAAGATTGATGTCTTGAAGTACAGCCACAAGCCGGTGGATCTGGTCGTTCTGGATGCCCCCTGCAGTGCCTCTGGCACCTTTCGTAAAAACCCAGAAGCGCCGTGGCTGCGGTCACCAACAACGCTGTTGGAGCACGCTCGGAGCCAGGCAAAAATGTTGGATAAAGCGGTCGAGCTGGTGAAGCCGGGCGGCACGTTGCTCTACATCGTATGCTCGCTGGAGCAAGAAGAAGGCGAGGCCCAGGCCGCAGCCCTGCTCGCGCGGCGGGACAACGTTAGCCTTGACCCCTTCGTTGCAGCCGACCTTGAGGCCATCCCCGAAGCGTTGAATGAAGACGGCACGATGCGCATCCTCCCCAGCTACTATGCAGAGAGCGGGGGCGTGGACGGATTTTTCGCGGCTCGATTCAAAGTCGCCTAAGTGTCATTAAGGGGCGCAACTGAATGACTCTTTGGATATCGACACGTGACCACACCACACAAGCGCGCCCTTCTTTCTGTTTCTGACAAAGCCGGCCTCGTCCCTTTTGCCCGATCTCTCGCCCAAATGGGTTTTGAGCTGGTTTCCACGGGGGGGACGGCGTCGCTGTTGGCGGACGAAGGTTTGGCCGTCACAAAAGTCGCTGACGTGACCGGCTTTCCTGAAATCATGGGGGGGCGGGTCAAGACGCTGCACCCCAAGGTCCACGGCGGCCTGTTGGCTGATCAGGCGAACCCGGCGCACATGCAGACGTTGGGCGAGCAGGAAATCGAGCCCTTCGGCGTGCTGGTGGTGAACCTCTACCCCTTTGCCTCGACACTGGCGGGCGGCGCAGACTTTGCGACGTGCATCGAAAACATCGACATTGGCGGTCCGGCCATGGTCCGTGCTTGTGCGAAAAACCATGCCTCTGTGCTGCCGGTTGTTGATCCGAGCGACTATGACCGCGTGATTGCGCTGATCGAAGCGGATGGGTTGGACGCCGATACCCGTCGCGGGTTCGCGGCGAAAGCCTTTGCCCATACGGCGCGCTATGACGCCCAGATCAGTCGGTGGCTGCAGGCGCTTGACGGCGAAGCGGCCTTTGCCGAAGAGCTGAGCTTTGCCGGTGCGAAGGCGCTGGAACTGCGCTACGGCGAAAACCCGCATCAGAGCGCTGCTCTCTACCTGACCGCTGACCAGCGCCCGGGCATCGCAACCGGCGAGCTGCTGCAGGGCAAGCCGCTGTCTTATAACAACCTCAATGACGCCGATGCTGCTTTTGAGTTGGTGTCGGAGTTTGACGATCCTGCCGTCGCAATCATCAAGCACGCCAACCCCTGCGGCGTTGCTTTGGGCGATGATCTCTATGGTGCGTATCGCCGGGCTTTGGCGTGCGATGAGACCTCAGCCTTTGGCGGGATTGTTGCGTGTAACCGCGTGCTCGATGGGTCGGTCGCTGCTGCGATTACGGAAATTTTCACGGAAGTGGTGATTGCCCCCGGCGCGGACGATGCCGCGCGGGCCGTTTTTGCGCAAAAACCGAACCTGCGATTGGTGCTGACGGGCGATATGCCGGACCCAAGCGCCAAGGGGCTGACGGTCAAGTCAATCGCCGGCGGATTGCTGGTTCAATCCCGCGATGATGAGCAGGCATCGGTTGAAGCCTTCAAGGCGGTTACCGCGAACCAGCCTGACCAAACGACGCTGAACAACCTCGCCTTCGCGCAGCGGGTCGCCAAGCACGTGAAGTCCAACACGATCGTGCTGGTCGCGGGTGGGGCGACGCTTGGCATTGGTGCCGGGCAAATGAGCCGCGTTGATGCCGCGCATCTGGCGATCAAGAAAGCCGGCGAAGCGGGGCTGGACGTCACTGGCGCTGTCGCAGCCTCTGATGCGTTTTTCCCCTTTGCCGATGGCATCCAAGCGCTGATCGATGCAGGGGTGAGCGCTGTGGTTCAACCCGGTGGTTCCATGCGGGATGACGAAGTGATTGGCGCTGCGGATTCGGCGGGCCTATCTATGGTCTTCACGGGGACCAGGCACTTCCGGCATTGATTCAAACTGCACTGGGTCATGGACTTTGATGCCGTCAACGCCTACCTACAGCCAGTTAAACACGTAAACATTTCTTTGGGACGACAGACATCATGCTTCAGCGCTTCGCAAAAGCTGTCTTCGGCAATGCTAATGCCAAGTACTTGCGCGGCCTTCAGTCGAAGGTTGAGGCCATCAATGCCCTTGAGGCTGAGTACGAGGCGCTGAGCGATAGCGCGCTCAAGGACAAGACCGCTGCATTCAAAGCAAGATTGGCCGAGGGCGAAACGCTGGATGACTTGTTGGTTGAGGCTTTTGCTGCGGCGCGAGAAGCGGGCAAGCGGGCGCTGAACCTTCGGATGTTCGACGTGCAGCTGATGGGCGCCATGGTTCTGCACGAAGGTCGTGTGGCGGAGATGAAAACCGGTGAAGGTAAAACGCTGACCGCAACCGCCGCTGCGTACCTGAACGCCTTGGCCGGTAAAGGCGTTCATATCATCACGGTGAACGAATACCTCGTACAGCGCGATTCCGCAGACATGGGCAAGCTGTACAAGGCTTTGGGTCTCAGCACAGGGTATGTGACGGCGGGCATGGGTTTGGACCGGGGCGTTTTAACCCCGGGCGAAGTCGATAACGCCAAGCGTCGCGGCTATGGCGCGGACGTTACTTATTCTTTGGCAGCCGAGGTCGGGTTTGACCATCTGCGGGATCAGATGAAGCCGACGCGCGCAGAAATGGTGCAGCGCGGGTTCAATTTCGTGATTGTTGATGAGGCTGACTCTGTCCTGATCGACGAAGCGCGGACGCCTTTGGTCATGTCTGGTCCGGCGGTTGACGTGTCGAACGTCTTCCGCGCCACGGACATCATCGCGCAGGAGCTGTCCGAAGAAGCCTATACGGTGGACGAAAAGACACGGAACATTCAGCTTTCTGAGGAAGGCGTGCCAGAGCTGGAAATCATCCTGCGCCGTCGCGGGCTTTTGGGCGAAGACAGCGGACTCTACCAGCCCGAGAACGTTGGCCTGCTGCACAACATCATGGCGTCGCTCCGCGCTCATCGCCTGTTCTTCAAAGACCAGCACTACATGGTGCAGGGCGGCGAAATCGTGCTGATTAACGAGCTGACAGGTCGCGCGCAGCCGGGCCGCCGGATGGGCGACGGCGCGCATCAGGCGCTGGAAGCGAAAGAAGGCCTGACCATCAAGCCTGAATCCACCACGATCGCGACAATCACCTATCAGAACTTTTTCCGGCAGTACGGCAAGATTGCGGGCATGACGGGAACTGCGCTGACCGAGGCTGCGGAATTCGAGGCCATTTACAACATGTACGTGACGGCGGTTCCAACCAACCAGCCGATGATCCGTGAAGACAAGGAAGACGTCATCTATCGATTTGCGGACCAAAAGGTTCTGGCAATCGTTGAGGACATCAAAGAAGCACACGCCAAGGACCAACCCGTCTTGCTGGGGACGCCAACGGTTGAAAGCTCGGAAATGTATTCCGCCGTGCTTAAAGAGGCTGGTATTGAGCACCAAGTCCTCTCCGCACGGCAGCACGAACGCGAAGCCCTCACCATTGCCCAAGCGGGCGCACCGGGCGCTATTACCATTGCCACGTCGATGGCTGGCCGAGGCACAGACATCCAGTTGGGCGGTAATTATGACTTCGCCTACACCGAAGCGATCAAGGGGATCCGGGATCCGGCTGAACATCAAAAGATTGCCGATCAGCTGAAAGCTGAAATCGCTCAGGCGCGGCAGCGTGTGGTCGATGCTGGCGGGCTTTACGTCTTGGGAACCGAGCGCGGGGAGTCGCGCCGGGTTGATAACCAGTTGCGGGGTCGTTCTGGGCGTCAGGGCGATCCGGGTAAGTCACGCTTCTACGTGTCGCTCGAAGACGATCTGATGCGGATTTTTGGCCAGGGTCTGGATACGTGGCTCAAGCGCTTCGGCATTGGTGATGACGAGGCGATCGAGCACCAGTGGATCACGAATGCCATCGCCAAGGCGCAGGAACGGCGCGAGGGCTATAACTTCGACATTCGAAAGCAGCTGATCCGCTACGATGATGTTCTGAACGATCAGCGACAGGCTTATTCTGAGTTGCGGGACGAGGTTCTGGACGAAGAAGACCTGACCGAAAAGCTCGAAGATATGCGGGAGAAGGCAACCGAGGACTTGGTTGGCCGCTATATCCCGCCGTCATCCTATCCGGCGCAATGGGACTTGGAAGGTCTGGAGAGCGCTTCAGCGGCGTTTGTTCCCGCTGGCTTGCCGATCCAAAAATGGGCGGCGGAAGATGGCGTTGATGACGAAGTGATCATCGACCGGACACTGGAAGCCTTTGACAAGCATATGGCGGCAAAGGCGGCACAAATCGGTCCGGACACCATGCGGGCGGCAGAGCGGCAAATCACCCTGCGCGTTCTCGATCAGCTGTGGCGGGAGCACATCCAGAACATGATGCGCTTGCGTGAAGGGGTGTCATTGCGCGCCTTTGGTCAGCGCGACCCCTTGGCGGAATACCGCCGTGATGGTTTTGAGATGTTTGATGGAATGCTGGAACGCTACCGCAATTCGGTCGTGGTGGTGCTGGCGAACCTTGAAGTGCGTTCTCCAGAGCAGCAACAGCAGCAGGCGCAAGCTCAGGCCCAAGCCCAAGCCCAAGCTCAGGCACAGGCACAGGCACAGGCACAGGCACAGGCACAGCAGCAAGGTGCCGCCCCTGCGTCGCCCCCCGCTGGCCAGCTGACAGAAGCGCAGATGAAGACCACAAAGCGGAACGATCCGTGTCCCTGTGGTTCAGGGAAGAAATTCAAGCATTGCCATGGTTCAGTGACGGCGGCATCGTCAGCCGGCTGATTGGCAGAGAGCCTGGAAAGCAAAACGGGGATGTGGCTTGCGCCGCATCCCCGTTTTTTTTGAAATTTTGTCTGCAGACAAGATTTCTAGAACTTAGCCCTTGCCTGGGCCTTCAGCCATAACTTCGCACTCAGCGAGGTTGTTCACGCCGTCAGACGTCAGAACGCAACCCATTGCAGAGCGAACAGCTTTGCCGTTAGAGGTAATAACGTTGCAAGCGTTAGCAACTGCAGCGAAAGCGAAGAGGGCTACAACAGAGCCAATAAGTGTTTTCATATTTTCCGATCCCATTTTTAGTTTAACGGTAGTGCTCCATAACACCATAAAATCCGCGATCTCAAGAAATTTTGGATTTTTGATCCAGTGGCGATCAAACCCTTGGAGTTCATGCAACAGTACACTCTCACATCGCCTCGAAGTTTGCCAAAATCGAGGCAAAATAACAATTTAGGGCGCTTAACCCTAAACCCTTCGGCAAATGGGTAACACTTGTACCGAAAAAAGACGAATATATTGGATTAATATAGTAGTTCGCTCGAGCGAATCGGAATTCCCGTCTGCCGTTTCGGAATCTTTGCGCCCTACGCTTAGGCGAAAATGGCCATGTTGCTCATTTTCGCCATGAAATGGACGTGAAAAACGCTCGTTTGCGGTCGAGCGCTTCTCTCAAAAAGACGGGTTCTTAGAACGGATTTACGGGCTTGCCGTTGTGGTGTTTGTCACTGATTTCCCGGCTGCCAAGGTGCTTGTATTTGCACTCCCCAATCGTCCGCGTATTGCCGCCCACTTCGTGGCCGTCGATCTTCACTTTATAGTCCCAGGTGGTTGGGCAGAAGACACCGTAGATCTGATGCTGCAGCGCGCCGGTTTCGTCATTATAGTCGTCACGGTATTCGAACGGCTGGATGTTGGGGTCGTGCGAGATGACGATTTCGATTGGATAACTACCGTGCCCTTTCTGAAGGTCACACTTCATTTTAAGCACTTCAAGCGTCGCGCGATCAACATGACCCGCCTGAAAGCCGGTGGGGTACTTATCGCCCCGACAGACGACGCGATCTTTGATGATCTGGTGATTGGTATTTTTCAGGCCGTAATCGACGTTACCACAGGCCGACAGGGCCGTTGCGGTGCATAATGCCATTGCGAGTCGTATAAACATGGGAAACCCCAAAAGTGAAAAGTGTTGGCGTGACACTCGCAAGTCAGGTGCCGTTATATCGACAGCGACTCAAAATTGCTTAAAATTCGCATGAGATCCAGCGGGGGAAGGGCTTGGCCACACGGCTGCCTGATTTGTCCCAAGTTGGCCTAAAAACAAGAAGTTACCCTGAGAGATTCGTGTTTTTCGCGCAACAATCCGCGACCTATCCCAAAAATAGAGAATATTGTTCAAGACATTCTTGCTCGGGGGGAACAATAAGCAGTCGTGGTGTTCTTCAATATAGAAGGCACGCAGCGGCCCGGACCTCTTGTGCGAGAGTATGGGCAGTTTCCCTTGTGCGAGGGAACAAGTCCTCTTTCTGAGGCGAAAACTAAATTGTTGAATCCACCTGGATGTGCGTCCGGTTGGTTCATATGGAGAAGAGAAAAAATGAAAAAGTTCCTGATTGCAGGCTCTAGCCTCGCAGCAGTAGCTGCTGCTGGCTCCGCTGGCGCAGTAGACGTAACCCTCGGCGGTTCCATCGACATGGGCGTCGAATTCGGCGTTGGTAAGAACAAAAGCGACCTCGGCATTGGTGAAGCTTACAACAGCATCTCCCTGAGCATCGCAGCTGCTGGCACCACGGACGCTGGCATGAAGTACGGTGGTTCCTTCACACTTGGTACCGCTACTGAAGTTGAAGTTAGCGCATACCTTGATGCTGCTGGCGCAAAGAACCTCGTTAAGATGACGGTTTCCGGCGCAACAGACATTGAAGCTGCTGTATACAATGTATCTGGTGGCCAGGCGATCGCTGCTGAAGACATCGTTGGCGTTAAGATCAACTCCTCTTGGCAGTCTGTTGGCGCAACCGTCACCGGTTACGGCCTCCCTGTCGGTCCAGCTGCGGCTTCCACCGTATGTAAAGTTGCTGGCCGCGCTACCGCAGCCGCTTTCACCGTGACGCGCCAGACCGCTGGTGGTGTTGCTAACGCAACCGACACAGCTGCTCTCGCTGCAACGGGTTACCTGCCTGCGGGTCACGTAATCGGTGGCGCGGCTACGCTGACCGCTGGTGGTGCTGTTGTAAACGCTACTGGTGTTGACTTCGACGGCACGGGTACCGTTGCTGCATTGACTGGTGACGTTTACGCTGGTCCATTCATGTCCGTAATGCTGCGTTCTTCTTCCACAAAGATGGTTGTAGGTGCTGCTTGTGTTGAAGGTGTCGCTGCGTCTTCGACCAACTTCTTCCTGAACAACGCTTCTAAGATTGTTACCGCGTCTGACGCTTCGATCTTCATCGAAGGTGGTTTCGGTAAGCTGACCCTGCAGACCGGCGATTACGCTGGTGGTGTTTCCGCGATTGGTGACGCTGGTGATGCTGCTGACCTCGACGTTGACGGCTTGGCTGTTATCGTTGAAGGCGTAGGCCTCTTGGGTGCGAATCCTTTCGTAGCGGTTGATTTGGCTCCAGCTTCGGCGCCGTCTAACCTTGAGATCCTGACCGGTGGTACAATCGACATGGGCGGTCTTTCCGCTTCTGTTGACGTGATGCTGAACTCCAGCAACGTCGTAGACATCGCGTCTTGGGACCTTGGTCTCGACTACGCTATGGGCGACATGTCTGTTGCCTTCGCTTACGACAGCCAGAACGATTGGGGCATGAGCGCTTCCATGGGTATCGCTGGCTTTGGCGTAGATGCAACCATCTACAACAAGGCGACCGAAGATCATGAGAAGAACGGCCTGTTCTACTCTGTTGGTGCGTCCACGTCCTTGAACGGCTTCGGTCTGTCCTTGGGTGTTGACCAGGACATGCAGCCTACTGTTGGTCTGTCTAAGTCCATGGGTGGCCTGAGCATTTACGCTGGCTACGACGCTGCTGACGAAGGTGGCAAGGTCGGCGCGACGCTGTCCTTCTAAGCCTCTCTCCAATTGGCTGACTGCGCTTCACTCAAGTGGAGCGCAGTTCACTGGACAGCTGGGTTTCGCGTGCGACGCTCAACGCCAGAAAAGATGATACAATGCAAAACTCCGCCCTCGATCTTCATGATTGAGGGCGGCTTTTTTGTATCCAAGGGTGAGAGTAGAGATGGGTTACAGGCGCTGTGGGTTTCCGCGCGAGATCACCACGTCGAAGCTATCGACGCCGATGCCGCTGAACCGGTAACGCGCATTGCCCAAAGCGAGCACGCGGTAGCAAAGCTGCGTTCCCGTTGCCCACGTCGGCCAAGACTTGCACACGACACCGTTTGAGAACGAATAAGACCCGGTTTCTGTGAGGTTCACCAGCAGGCCGCGGAGCTGACCGCCGGGCAGGAAATAGGCCCAGTATTGGTCATCGACCTGTTTAATCGAGTTTCCGACCAACAGTTGCTGGAGGTCCGCATCGCCCAAAATCGCGCCTTGGGCCACGGCACGGGGGCTGCTGACCAGCATATTCGTCGGCACACCGGCAACACGGGCAACGGCGGGATTGGCCAGCGCCGGTGCGGGCTGGGCAACAGCCGGCATGGGGGCCGCTTGAGCCTGGGTCGCGGGTTGCGTGGTTCGGGCGGCGGCGGAGGACTCTGAAGGTTCTTCAGAGGCCTCGCATCCGGTGATGGCAAGGGCGCAAAGGCCCGCAAATAATGCTCGTTTCATGCGCCCTCGCTTACCCTTGAGATATGGCCGTTCTATGCCGCTTCTGCTGCGGCGCGGGCCTTGGCATCGCGCTTGCGCTCGTGAATGTCGAGGAACCGCTTACGAATGCGCACGGCTTCTGGGGTGACTTCCACCAACTCATCATCCTGAATGTAGGCCAAAGCCTTTTCCAGTGTCATATCGATGGGCGTGGTCAGAGACACGGCATCATCGGTTCCAGAGGCCCGGACGTTGGTCAGCTTTTTACCCTTGAGCGGATTGACGTCGAGGTCATTGCCCTTGGCGTGCTCACCAATGATCAAACCCTGATAGACCGGCTGCTGGGGCTGAATGAACAGCGGGCCGCGGTCTTCGAGGTTCCACAGCGCAAAAGCAACGGAAGTGCCGTTTTCCATCGAGATCAGTACGCCGTTGCGTCGGCCCGGAATGGTGCCTTTGTGCGGACCATAGTGGCTGAAGCGCCGGTTCAGAATGCCCGTGCCGTGGGTATCGGTGAGGAACTCGCCCAAATAGCCGATCAGAGCACGCGACGGCGCGATGAACGACAACCGCTGCTTGCCACCACCCGATGGCCGCATGTCCTTGAGCTCGCCTTTGCGCATGCCGATTTTCTCGACAACAGCACCGGAATAGTCGGAGTCCACGTCCACGGTGACTTCTTCAAACGGCTCTAAACGGTTGCCGTTTTCGTCGCGCTGGTACACCACGCGTGGCCGCGACACCGAAAGCTCAAAGCCTTCGCGGCGCATGTTTTCGATCAGGACGGCAAGCTGCAATTCACCTCGGCCTGCGACCTCAAAAGCGTCTTTGCCATCGGTCTCGGACACCTGAAGCGCCACGTTACCTTCGGCTTCTTTCTGCAAGCGGTCCCAGATCAGTCGGCTGGTGACTTTATCACCGGACAAACCCGCAAGGGGGCTGTCGTTGACGCTGAAGGTCATGGACAGGGTTGGGGGATCGATGGGCTGTGCTTTCAGCGCGGTCGTCACCTCTGGCGCACACAGGGTGTCAGCCACGGTTGCTTTGGTCAGGCCTGCAATCGCGATGATGTCACCGGCTTGTGCCGTCTCAATCGGCTGGCGCTCCAACCCGCGGAAGGCGAGAATCTTCGTCGCGCGACCGTTTTCCAGATGGTTGCCTTCCATGCCCAAGGCTTTGATCGCCATGTTGGGTGTCAAGGTGCCAGACTGGATACGACCGGTCAGAATGCGGCCCAAGAAAGGGTTGGCTTCAATGGTGGTCGCGAGCATGCGGAATGGCTCATCGACGCTGTCCACGTTTGGTGCCGGGACGTGCTCGATGATTTTGTTGAACAGCGGCGCCATGTCTGTGCGCTCGTCTTCCAACTCGTCGGTGGCCCAGCCTTGTTTTGACGAGGCGTAGAGCACTGGGAATTCGAGCTGTTCTTCGGTCGCGTCCAGCGCGGCGAACAGGTCAAAGGTTTCGTCCAGAACCCAATCAGCACGGCCATCGGGCTTATCGACTTTGTTGATCAAAACGATGGGGCGCATGCCAAGCGCAAGCGCTTTGGTCAGGACGAACTTCGTTTGTGGCATTGGGCCTTCGGCGGCATCAACCAGCAGGACAACACCATCAACCATGGACAGAATGCGCTCAACCTCACCGCCGAAATCGGCGTGGCCCGGCGTATCGACGATGTTGATGCGGGTGTCTTTCCACTCAACGGACGTTACTTTCGCCAGAATGGTGATCCCGCGCTCGCGCTCGATGTCGTTGGAATCCATCGCCCGTTCAGCGACGCGCTCGTTATCACGGAACTGGCCGGACTGCTTTAGCAGGCAGTCAACGAGGGTCGTCTTGCCGTGGTCAACGTGCGCGATGATCGCGATGTTGCGCAGAATTTTACTCATGGTGGAGTGCCTTTGCGAATGCGCCGGAGTGGTGGAGGGGAAATGGCGCTTGTTTGGCAGGGTTTTGAGCTTTGACGCGCGCGGGGTCAACGCCCTGAAATGCAAGTCTTATCGGCGTCGCAGGAACGCGGACTAAAGGTCTGGCAGGAAAATTACTTTGGGGTCATTGGGATTTTGCAAGATTTCGACGGAACCGCCTTCTCGCAAATGCGCAATTTTGCCGGGGCTAAAGCGGCCGTGCTGATAGCGTTGGCCGTCTATTTCCAAGATCAACGCACGGCGAGGGCTGTTATTGACGCGGACCAGCGTGTCTTTTGACCCCAAGAACAAAGCCGTCTTGCGCACGCCAACCGACCCCAGTTGGCCGCGTCGAAGTAACTTGCGGATCAACCGTGAAGCCATGAAGACGACGAAGCCCATCTCGATCAATCCGACCAAAGCGAAGATACCAGCGATTGGGAAAAACGGTGCGCCACCACCGCCAAAGCTGCCCAAGCCGACGGTCAGAAAGATGCCGCCGTGAACGACGAAGAAGGGGATGACGAAAAAATCGAAGAAGGTCAGCCGGACAAACTTCGTATGGATCGCGCCAGCGGATGACGCATCGATGCCGCTTCCACGGGGATCGGTTGAACGAGAGATGGCGTCGTTGACCGCTTCGGCGTCGGTCGCTTTCGCTGTGAAATCACTCAGCCATTCTTCGGCGGCGGCTTGCTTGACTTGCATGTCATAGCGTTCTTGGGCGTCGCGGGCGGCGAGGCTGCTGTCATCGGTGGCCTGCGCGGGTAAGACATGATCAGCGGGTGCGTCGATCTCCCCCGCCCAGACCACGCGCTCTGGCTTGTTCGGCAGGGCATAGATGGGCAGCTGATCGCCGACATCCCGCCCTCTGAGCGCGAGGGCCGGTAGGTTTTTAAGCGCGACGTCTCGCCCTTCGATTGTGGACACCAGAGCGTTGGCGGTTTGATCTTTGGCCCACCCGATCTCTTTGAGGGTGGCAAAGGTCAAATACCCGTCCTCATCAAACCGCTCGAAATCCAAGAATGCGCGCCATTGGCGCACAAAACGGATGACGCCGAAGCCTACAAAAAAGACCATCCCGATGGTGATTAGGAGCCAATTGTCCGAAAACCATCTCGGGTCAACCTTCCAAACCAACGTGCCCTTGACCCCAACGTCCCGGTAGAAGGCACCATTTTGCAGCCCCATGATGAGCAGCAGGCCCAAAGGGGCAAGCATCGATAGCAGCGCTGACCACGGAAACCGACGGATCATGATCCAAACCTCAATTCGTTTCGCGATGCGATGATAGTCTTAAACCGACCCACAAAAAAAGGCCGCAGGAAGCGGCCTTTTTCAGTACGCGAAAAGCTGTGACGCCTAGGCGCAGGATTTTTGGCTGAGCGTTGTGCGCTTGAACACGGCAATGCGGCAGGCTGACTCGTCAACCACTTCCATCCGATTGTTGCAGTTGCCCGCGCCCATGAATGCGGTGTTTTCATCGGTCAGATGCGCATGACCAAAGGGGTAGGATGAGTCTGGCTCGTCCGGCGCGTAGGCCTTGCCGCCGCCGTAGGTCTCGATCGCACCTTTTTTAGCGGTCTTCTTACGCAGATTGGTGAACATGAAATTGCCCACTGAAGACTTGTTGTCACTTTCGAGGATGGCGACGACCTTGCCGTTGTAGGCGTTGCCATCCTTGGTAAACTCAACGATGGCACAGCCACCCGAGCGGCCTTCTGCGGACAGCCAGTAGCCACCAAGACTTTCAGCAGATGCGCTGGCGGCTGTTACGAACAGGGCAGCAGCGGCAACAAAAAACTTAATCAAGATTTATCCTCCCAAAGAATGCATCAGGGGGACGAATCACGCCCCTCTGTTTGCGATATGTAGAAACGTTAATTCCTATCGAGGATAGAGAACAATTCCGTGCTGAAATCAAGATTTCAGCGCCGAGGGTCCATCGTGGCCGATCTTAGAAGGATTGAAGCCGGAGGCGGGCGCGTTCGCGCAGCGGGTCAAAGTGCTTGAGCGCTTCGCTCAACGTTTCATGACGGGCAACGCGTTTTGCGCCGTTATAGACGACGAACTCCCGGCCTTTTCCGTTTGCTGCGACTTGCTTGGCAACAACGAAATCAGGGTTTTCATAGGCTGAGCGATAGACCGAGAACAGCGCCTGACCCGGCAGTGCGTCGATGGCGTAGTCTTTCCAATGACCTGCTGCGACTTGTTCGGAATACAAAGACAGCAGTCGTCCCAGCTCCATACGGTCAAAGGAAACATGTTTCCGTCCTTTGTTCCCGCGTGCTTTCAGTCCATCCTTAACCGCATCAAGGTGTCCCGATTTCAGCGCCTTCTTACCGTCGCGATAGTCTTTGAGGGAAACAATGTCGCTCATGCTGTGGCCAGACCCTTCCTTGCTTGTACCTGTCATTCAATGGTCAGCCTGCTCACCTTTGCAACGAGGGTGCGCATGGGTGTGCTTGCTGCTTGGTAACGAAATACGCTAAGACGAATCTCAAAATGCGCCTAGACATAAATTTTGTTCATTTTCACCGGCTCTCTCTTGCAGGTGGAAGAGCTTGGGAACATATGGCGCAGCAATGAAGCGGTTTGGTTAAGGATACATTCTGTGACTGATATTATTCGCGATATCGACGAGGAAATGCGCCGCGATGCGTTTATGGCTCGCGTGCGACGTTACTCTTGGGTCTTCTTTTTGGTGGTGATTGTGGTTCTGGTCGTCGTAACGGTCGGCTACTTCTGGCAAGATCGCCAGTCACGGATCACGTCCGCCAAGGCCAGCGAGCTGTCCAGCGCCATCGCGCTTGCTGAAACAGATCCAGCCGCAGCCAAAGAGCAACTCGCCGCGCTGGCGGCTGACCCCTCCAACGGGAACAGCGTCCTCGCTGGCTTTGAAAGCGCTGAGTTGAGCTTGCGCGAAGGCGACGAAGCTGGCGCGGTCGCTGCGCTTGAAGCGCTGGCATCGGTTCGCGAAGGCGATGCCTATGCCAAGGCCGCGACAATCTTCAGCGTCTATTCGGCCATCAATTCCGGCGATGCCGCGACCCTGCTGGGCAAGCTCGATCCGTTGATTGGTGAAGACGGCGTGTTCACTGAATTGGCGCTTGAGCTGAAAGCTCAGGTTCTGGCACGTGACGGCAAGGGCGCAGAAGCGCTGGCGGTTCTCGAAACGCTGCTGGAACGCGAAGGGTTGGAGCGCGATTTGCAGACTCGAGCTGAAACACTGCGTGATAGCCTTGGTTCGGGGTCCTGACCTCACTAAGCTATCAATCCGCATCGCGTAATCCACACAAAGACCAACATTCTCGCTATTATGCGAATCAAGTTGGTTCAACGGAAGCAAAGGGCAGCCACGGGATGAAGGGTCTCATCAGTTCAGGATTGCTGGCTCTGACCGTGGCCTTGACCGGTTGCGAGGCGATCGAGCGTCTAAACGACGACGATCCCAAACTGCCTGGCACACGGGTTGAACTGTTCAGCGACGACGACTTGGGCGTGCCGCGGTCTGGAAATCCGATTTCCGTGCCGACGCCTCAGAATTTGAACGACTGGACCCAACCCGGCGCGACCGCAACCCATGCTGTCTATCATCTCTCGCTCGCTGAGCGGCCAAAACGCATTTGGAGCCGCTCGATCGGGCGCGGCAATGGCAAGGCGTTCCGCATCACCTCGGCACCGATTGTCGCCAATGGCGTCATCTATGCGATGGACAGCCAGTTGCAAATCACCGCAATGCGGCTGTCTGACGGTGCCATAGGCTGGCGAAAGAACCTCATGCCAGCCTCAGAAAGCGACGGCATTTTTGGCGGTGGCGTTTCGTACGGCAACGGTGTTTTGCTCGCGGGTACAGGCGCAGGGCGGCTGTATGGGCTCAACCCCCGGACCGGCGAAGTGGTTTGGCAGCAGCGCTTGCGCGCGCCCATTCATGGTGGCCCGTCCGTGGACGGTGATAAAGTCTTTACGACCACCATTGATAATCACGCTGCTGCCTTTGACCTCGCAACCGGACGCAAGCTTTGGGACCACGAAGGCCGCGAAGGGCTGACCACCATCTTGGGCTCAACAGCGCCAGCCGCAGCCGCAGGCGTAACCTATGTCGCCTATGCCAGCGGTGAAGTATTTGCCATGGCGTCAGATACGGGCCGTGTGCTGTGGAGCGATACGGTTGCCGGGCTGACCGCCACGGCGCGCTCTGGCATGTTCATCGACGATGTTGGCGGACCACCGCTGATTGACCGGGATCGGTTGATTGTGGTCGGTGGGTCGGATCGAACCGTATCCTTTGACATTGATCGCGGCATACAGGCGTGGGAACTGCCATTTGGCGGGACTCAGATGGCTTGGCCGTCGGCGCAGCATTACTTCATCGCCTCGGACGATGGCCGCTTGGTGGCCGTTGATCGGGACACGGGCGGCGTTGCATGGGCGCGGTCATTGCCCAAGTATGCGGACGCATCCCGGCTCGACCGCGTGGAGTGGTATGGCCCGGTTCTCGCGGCAAATCGCTTGGTTCTGGCATCCAGTACAGGCTTGCTCATCACGGTTTCTCCTTCGACGGGCAAGTTGCTGGGACGGGTTCAAAATCGCGGTGGCTTTGTTGCGCCACCGGTCATCGTAGAAAATACCATGCTGCTTGTTACCGAAAACGGTGATCTGATCGCCTACAAGTAACGGGCTGGAACAGTAGTATTTTTCTGCGCGTCGCGTACAAGGCGTGAATCATGTTTACTGTAGCTCTCATCGGCCGACCCAATGTCGGCAAATCGACACTCTTCAACAAGCTGATCGGTCGCAAGCGCGCCATCGTTCACGACGAACCCGGCGTGACGCGGGATTGGCGTGAGGGAGAGGCGAAGATTGGCGGCATCAGCTTTCGCGTTCTGGACACCGCTGGGCTGGAAGAAGCCTTCGATGACAGCCTCGCCGCACGCATGCGTCAACAGACCGAACAGGCCTTGGGGCATGCCGACCTGGCGCTGTTCATGATTGATGCGCGGGTGGGGATCACGCCGACGGACGAGCATTTTTCCAAATGGCTGCGGACGGCTGGGATCGAGACGTGGGTTATCGCCAACAAATGCGAAGGCCGCGCGGGGACCGCCGGTGTGCTGGACGCTTACAGCCTTGGCCACGGCGATGTGCATCCGCTGTCGGCGGAGCACGGCGATGGTCTGGGCAGTCTGTTTACGGACTTGGTGCAGCGCGTTGCTGAAGCGCCGCAGGTGGAGGAGGTCGATGACGGCCTGAACTTGAATGCTGCGCAAGAGGCCGAAGAAGCCGAAGATGGCCGGTCTTACGAAATTAAGCCAAACCGCCCTTTGCACTTGGTGGTCGCAGGACGTCCAAACGTTGGCAAATCGACGCTGATCAACCGATTGTTGGGCCAAGATCGACTGCTGACAGGGCCAGAGGCCGGCATCACGCGCGATGCGATTGTGGTGGATTTAACGTGGAAGGATCGCGGGATCCGGCTGTGGGACACCGCCGGCTTGCGGCGCAAAGCCCACGTTAAAGACAAGCTTGAAACCATGTCCAATCAGGACACGCTGCGCGCCATTCGATTTGCCGAAGTGGTTTTGCTGCTGCTTGACTCTGACGGCGTGCTTGACCGCCAAGACCTGACCATCGCCCGCCAGGTGCTGGAAGAGGGCCGGGCGCTGATCATCGGTGTTAACAAATTCGACAAGGTCAAAGACCCTGCCGCGGTCATGGGCCGATTGAGTGACCGGCTGCAAACATCTTTGGCTCAAGCCAAGGGCGTGATCACCATGCCGCTTTCTGGGCTTGAGGGCTATAACCTCGACCGGGTGCTGGAAACGGCCTTTGAAGCGCGGAAGACGTGGTCAACGCGCTTGTCGACGGCCCTGCTGAACAAGTGGTTGACCTACCACACGGACCGCCACCCGCCCCCATTGGTTGCAGGACGTCGGATCAAGCTGCGCTATGCAACACAGGTAAAATCCCGGCCGCCGACCTTTGCGGTTTTTGGTTCGCGGGTGTCGGAGTTGCCGGGCTCGTATCAGGGCTATTTGATTAATGCCTTGCGCGAAGATTTTGACTTGTGGGGTACGCCAATCCGCTTGTTGCTGCGGGCTGGTCAGAACCCCTACTCCAAAAAGAAGTAAGCGCTGGCTTAGCCGGGGATATACGCGCCGCTGGCCAGCTTTTGCCAGCGGTCTTCGTCGCCGGCTTGGGGCGACCAGTCTTCGATCTCTGCGGTAAAACGCTCCCCGTTTGCGCTGCACGAGGGCAGGGCAAGGCGGACAAACGTGCCGGTGATGCAGGATGGCTCGGGCAGCGTT
>Ga0209198_1001205_pt1 | contig 20399 bp, 23 predicted proteins | sample COGITO_mtgs_1105_2_FD_184804 | JGI IMG/M metagenome (GOLD analysis project Ga0209198, IMG submission 184804) | Pelagic marine microbial communities from North Sea - COGITO_mtgs_110519 (SPAdes) (version 2) | ecosystem: Environmental > Aquatic > Marine > Epipelagic ...
CGCAGTAGGTATCCCATTTTCTACCGTGCGAACACAGGTATAGATCGAATTGTCAGCGGAGCTAAAGTTGCCGATGTTGTTGTAACTTAACCCCAGCATTGCGGGAGGCGTAACACCATTGTAATCTGCTGGCCAATCAGATTTTGTGTGCACGAACAGCCAGTCCACTACTTGCTGCGCAAATGAATTTGAAAGTAAGGGGATGTGCCCGCCCGCTTCAATGGTCCACAATTCAGCAGAGCCTCCAGATTTGCAGCCATCGTCGTAAATCTCACTGGTGGTCTCATTGCCCGTCAAGTTGGCCACCAAATCTAGTGTTTGACCCTCTTCAGCGACTAAGCTGCAGCCGTTATAGCCGGCCCAGGTCGTTACAGTCTCTAACGCTCCAGGATAAGCACTACCAAAAGTGAATCCGCCGGAAAAGCGAATGCTTAGATCCCGCGTTCCGTGAATCTGCAAGGTGTGCACTTTCCCGGCTGGAGCAGGGCGTACTTCATCGTGACTCGCACCAGCAAGGCTTACTACTGCCGCAATGATGGAAGGGTGGTTGTAGGCCACTTGATAGGACATGAATCCGCCATTGGAGTGACCGACTAAATAGACACGGTTTGAATCGACGTTGTATTCCAGTTTTATCGCATCAATCAGCTCCTTGATATACCCTACATCATCCACATTGCTACCAAAAAAATCGCAACAAGCCGGAGTCGCATTCCAGAATGTTTTACCTTCAGGGTTTACGCTTCCTGTTGGGGCAATAAATAGAAACCCATTGTCATTCGCTATATCGCTAAAGCCCAAGTAGGAATCCTGTTTCGAACCATTGCTTCGAAATCCATGGAGTAAAACAATCAACGGAGTAGGGTTTTTTTCACTGTAATTCTGAGGGACGGTTAACTGGACAGGACCGCGACCTTGATCAATAGTCTGCCCAAAAGCAGAAGAGAAAAAAAACGGGGCAAGCGCGAAGATGGATAGTTTCATGCATGAAATCACCATGCTGAGATAGTAACCTAGCATTGGGGAAAGACCACGTTTAACCAGAATTGGCCGCAAGCCTGCCGGGTTTACATGAGTGGTATTTGGTATGAACATTGAATTATCGATTTTTCGCCTGCGTGCTTTTATGCCTTGGGAAATGTAGCTTTTGCATTTGCAATCCTGATAGTCAAACTCAACGCGCTTGAAAGCTAATAGCCGAGGTAGTCAGTGGGACAGATGCGAGGAGAGTAAGCCGTTTCATTGGGTAGCCCTTTCTAGTTGTCGCTCTTGCAAGTAGTGGGGGTAACTATAACAATAGTGAGGAGTAAGTCACGCCCCCGGGGGGTGTTAAGAAGCCCCTCCCCCTGTCTTCGAACCTTAATCAGTTATGTTGGAATATCGTTCAATGACGAGGCAAATGATCTACTTGGCTCGCAAAAAAAGGCATAGAGGAGTTTAGTTAACCGCATCTCAATAGAACATATGGGAATTTAAAATAATATTGTTTAAGTTATTGTTTTAATTAATAGTTAAAGTCCACCCGTAGTAACGCCAGTGCTCAGCGGCAATCTCGGCAATTTGGCGGCGTGTTCGGCGGTATCTAGCTTCTAATACTTCATCAATCATGGGTCTTTTTCCTTTTAGCTCTAACGTGGCAAGTAGGTTTAAATCACGGTATTGGGTCTTATTAGTGTCCCTTACGTTCTGTATCGATGCTCGGAGTAATACTCCCACCTATCGCTGCGGTTTTGAGTCCTTTCGTTTAGGAGGAGTCTTGGGAGTTTCAGCGCGGTGGTTTGCTGAGGGGAACTTAGCAACGGAGTTGATACGGCTCATACGCAGAGCCTGCTCAGAGTCAGTCTTGTCGTAATAGAAGCGTTCAGTGAATCCGTTGTCGTAGGTAATATCTTTGTATGGCATGGGTCTTTCTCCTTTTAGCTCTAACGTGGCAAGTAGGTATAAATCACGAGATTTCATTCTAAAACGAAATATTTCTGGATGCCAGGCTAAATTTCATGCTATCTCACGCGCGCATACACCCTATGAGAGAAATAAAACTCCAATACATCTTGGAATTTTTTAGAAAAAAAGAACAGTACAGCGAATACCTCTGTCCTCTTGTATATAGATACCCCACCGGTTTCTAACTGGGGTGGGGCTATTGGAGCTAAACCGTAAGGCCTAAGGTTTGGATTAGCATCAAGCCAAGGATGGCGTTTAAGGCCATAGCAGTTGCTACTCTCGCATCTGAGTCATCACTACCGGCAAAAAACAGTCCTCCATAAGCACCGGCTACTGCAAAAAAAGTAGATACTCCTACCCAAGTCCAAGCAAACCAAGCTGCTATCTGTGTCCACTCCATTAGCTTCTCCTTTCAAATTCAGCTCAAGCAAGTTTGAGCGGCAACTAACGATAATGAGCCTGCACGGCAGCACCCCCCGCCACCTTAATCATGCCCGCCTTGGTGTTTTCGGAAATTTTGGGAAGGCAGGAACGTGGTGTCCCACAAGGAGTCAAAAATCCTGGGCGAACCACCATAAAAACAGGGCTATTCCAAGTGCTGCATAGAGAACTGTAAAGACGGTATTCGCTTTGCTATCAGGCGGAGTATACCCGTCTTTGGGTCTATTAGCAGACCTGATGGCACCACCAATCAACATCCCAAGCAACGCATAGGCCATGATACCGACGTTAAAAACTATAACGGAACTTCGAAAAAAATCTGACCATTCCATAAGTTACCCTCAAGTTCTCGCGATTGATCCTCTAATAATGCTATCTTGCTTTTGGCGCGGCGGGTTGTAGGAATAATCACGGCAAATATCAGTATCACTCAGATGGGCCGAAGCAATGTTGAATAAATCTTTCATTACAGTGCGCTTCTGATTAGGCGGCTGACCTGTTTATGTTGCCACTGCTTGCCTAGCTTGGTTGGTACGCCACGCTCATTTAGGTTACACGCTATAGCCCGCATAGTCTTGCCGGACTTATGCAGTTTCACGGCCTGAGCTGCCACCGCTGCTTCTGCGTCATTCTTTTGGAGAGTCTCACCGCTATGGGTATATCCGTAAGGCGTGTGGTTGTAGACCTGATTGGTTTCTTTCTTATGGGCTAGCGCTGCCTTGGTGCGTTCTGACACTTGGTCGCGTTCAAACTCATTGAGTACACCAAGCATCCGGAAGACCATCTTGCCTGCCACGGTAGTGGTATCAATTTTCTCTGTGAGGCTGATCAGGTCAGCGCCTTGCTTCTCTAGCTTGTCACCAAAAGAAATAAGATTTTTAGTGCTGCGGGTTAAACGCGAGAGTGAGTAGACAACTAGAGCAGTGCATTTGCCGGCTTCGGCCATTGCGGAGAGTAGGCCGTCTCTGTCTGACTTAGTGCCGCTGATGCCTTCATCACAGTGGATACCAGCAAGCTCATAGTCATTAGCAGGACACCATGCTTCTATCTTGGCGCGTTGAGCGTCTAGGCTGACGCCTTCAACTGCTTGCTTCTGTGTGGAGACGCGGATGTATCCAATGGCCTTGCTCATAGTCAGATCCTTCTTAGCACTGTGCTTTTTAGGTTGTGCTTAAGTATAACCAGATACGTAGACGGTTATATATAGTTCACTGCACTAGCCTGTGTTAGCAAGTAACGTATTGCCAAAATTATCTGACTTTGAAAACCTAAGATCATCCAAATTCACCACAATAATTGAAACGTTATTAACAGTAGATTCAATAAAAATAAACCGCGATAGGCCATATGAATGGGATGTAAACTCACAGTCGCCTTTATAAGACCAGTCAGGCCCGGTCGGTTTAAATCCTTGCGTTGAATTAATGAGATAGCTACTGCCTCCTACTCCTTTGGACACTTGGCCCACGCCATCAGAGATTGCTGACGCCTTGGTTTCGCAGATGTACATTTCAGCCTGAGCTGCGCTAGATAAAAGCAGTGCCGCGAGTAGGAGTGATTTCTTCACTCATATGTCCTCTTGCATGTGCCAGCTTCTACAGAGGCAAAATCACCAAAACCATTTGAATGTGTGGTGAACGTTTCTTTATCTTTATTAATTATCAAAGCATTTTCATATGGCCTAGGTATATTGCTGTTACTGCCTTGGCAAACTACAAATCTTTCGTCTTCCTTACAATCTTTCATGCGGCCGTAGCCTTTTAATAAACTCACGCGGAATGGAGCGGAGAGATTCCCAAAAAAAACCAGACCCATCAGAATCTGCCTCGGCTTGTGTAAGTATTATGCAGCTCCACACCTTGTCTTGCTGACCCACAGCAACCGAACACGCAAGAGTTGCCGCCAGTAGTAGAGTCTTCTTCATGTTGCCTCCTAATGGAATACGTAGACAGTTAGCCAAGCTTCTTGGCTTTCTCTGCCGTCATCCACTCCTTGCCTTTGACCTTGTGAATGTAATTTGAGATGAGGTCATCCAAGATTTCACCGGCAGGCATTCGCAGCCGTGCCGCAGCAGTACGTAGCGCCTCATAATTCTCAGCCTGCAAGTTAGATGTGACCCTGCGTTGATCAGCGCGCGGAAACTTAGACTTGGAGCTGTAGCCTTTTTCTTCCTGCTTGGTAGGTACTCTAGACAGATTGCTTGCTCTATCAACTAGCGTGTTGGTTGCTTTGGCGGCGGACGGCTTAGCCATTATTTCCTCCTCAGGATGCGTAACGTTTCTACTTCTAGTGCTTTAATTTCTTCGGCTGCTTTTCTGTCTCTTGTTTCATCCGTGGCAAGGCCTTCGCCTAGCGCATCTGAGTATGCAACACGGTAGCCGAGCTTGGTCTTCATAATTGGAATGGAAATCTCTTTCTTGGCTTCTCCAAGTACCTCATGCGCTGAGGTAGTGACGTCTCTGAACTTGTTGAACAGCAGCCGGATATCAAGCTCGGGACGCTCTGCCTGCTCCGCCTTTCCAATCTCTTCAATGTCATAGGTTGACCAAAGGCCCGCCTTCGCCGTTCCAACAGGAATAATGGTCAGATCTCAGATAGCCATCATGTACCGGGTGACTCGCTCCATCCGTGCCGGCCCATCAACCACAATGTACTCAGGAACGTCCTTCATCTCTGATGCAGTGCGCAGTGTCTGAGCTATAGCGTTTTCATCAACGCAGGTAGTTAAATCAAGATCATCAGTAAAGCCGTGTTTGCTTCGCAAGACATACCAACACTCTGAGGTGTATTGCGGGCTGTCAGCATCAATAAGAAGTGTCCTGCCTCTCTCTGCCAACATTGCCGCAAGGTTAGTGGCTACAGTGGACTTGCCTGCGCCGCCTTTGAGTTGAATGACGCTGATTATTTTAGTCACGGTGTCTTTCACTGAAAATCTCCCAGTTTTCTACCCAAGGCAGCAGACTCCTGTGGCCCGTGAGGATGAAGTTGATAGCCCAACCCAATCCGTACAAAACAAGAAGAAAAAACACTTTTACAGCTGTTTCTCTAGCTGAGAATGTCTGTCCTTCAATAATGAAGCTGTATAGAAATACTAAAATGCAAATGTCACCTAGCACAAACGTGAACCAATGAATCATTAAACCGAGGTTTTGGGGCATTGTTTTATTTCCTGTATCTCAGGTTAAAACTGCAATGAGAACGGCGGATAGAATGACTGCATTGCTTATCCAATAAATCATGTATCCAAAACGCTGTAGTAGTGTGTTCATGTTTTATCCTCCTATTGGCGGTAGCTGAATAGCGGTCTTGTTTAATACTGGACACCGTAGGTGTATTTAATATTGGTAGATACTGGAGCACCTCTGCAGCCCAATAACCACGTGGCTTGTTTTGCTTGGCTTCGCCGGCATTGTTAAAACCTTTTAGCGCTCTGCTGTTAGGTTAACGGTATACGTATCTGATCAAGTTATCTGCTGACTGGACAGTAGCTTTAGGATTGATCAAAAAGAAAGGATTAAAAAACGTTGGTGGGAGGCGTGGACGTAACCATGACTACTATGACTACTCAGTTTCTACTAACTTGTTACTACTACTGACTCTACTGTTTCTCTACTGCTTTTACCTATTTCATCAGAGCTAGAGCTTAGGTTAAGGTCAAAGGAACCCCATAGTCCGCTAACATCACATTGGCAGGATCAGGGATTCCACTTCACCGCCACTGTCGCTTGAGGCAACTTGGTGCTAGACGCATATCAACGGAGCGTCTGATGCAGAATCATTCAGTAGCTGCCGCTTCAGCTACCCACGTCATACGCCTTGATTCTCAGAATGGCGCCCCCCGTCAATAATTTGACCCAGATTCCAAAAATTTTGGGCAATACAAGTTGAGGCACTCAATAGCGGTATGTATACCAAGGGGCTGGAATAGATTCTTTGGGGGGTCAAAAGGTCGATAGAAGTTATGTTTTTGGTGGGTACTTAGGTGGGTATGAATACTTTTACAAGATAAGTTATTAATTATTATATATCTTCAAGTCCACTCGTAGCTACCATTTACTTGTTTTCAATAAGCCTCAATCTCCCGCTGTCGGTAGCTTCTATTCCACGCAAACCAACCAAAGAAAATAATAACAATATAAATGGCGAACAGCAGCGAGGTAAAATAGAGCTCGCGGTCTAAATACAGGTAGATCGATACGGAATCTATAACGAGCCAGTAAAACCAGTTTTCCAGTATTTTGCGCGCGACCATGAAGGTTGTCACTACACTCGCCCAAGTAGTAAACGAATCCAAGTAGGGCAAGTTTGCATCGGTTCCTGAATTGAGGAGCGACCCCGACACAAAAGTTAGAGTCGCTATCAACGCCAAGGCAACAACATGTTGCTTCGCACGCCACTTAGAAACTCGAAGACTCACCGTTTCGGTTTGCGCACCCCGCCATTGATACCAGCCGTAAAAAGCCATAGCGAGATAGTAAATCTGCAGGCCTGACTCCATATAAAGTTTAACATCCCAAAAAATGAACAGAAAAATCAGCGTCGAAATCCCCGCCGCATACCAGCAAAGACTATTCTCCTTAACTGCGAGAACGAGATAGGCAACGGCGAAAACAACCGCCACCAGTTCCAGCAAAGAGTTTTGCAGCAACTGATGTGCGATCGTATTAATTACCTCAATCACTCGACAAGCCCCGAAGATCGTCTTTCAGAAATTTGATGACAAAAATGCCCTTGCCGTATTTTTCCCAACTCAGCCGCAGTTCAACTTTCAACAGATCCATTATCTGATCGTAATCCCCATACAACTGAGTCGACAGGTCATTGCGAACAACCGACACGCCCGAATATTTTTGCACTCTCTCGATGAATTCCTTTATTGCCGGAATATATTCATCTGCTAGGGGGTAGAGGCTGATATCAACCGACGCTTTCATAATTGCATCTCATAACTAATTCCGACCACGCGCGGTTCGCCGAATTGGACATAGGGCTCGGGCGCGTAGCCTTTTCTAGGGTCGTTGCCAAACTCGCCAAAAAAGAATCCTCTCACAGCGTAGTCTTGATCAGTCAGATTGCGACCCCACAGACTCAAGCGCCAATTCTCGCCAGAATAGCCGATATTGGTATTGAGTATCTCGTAGGCCTCGCTCTGCACGTCATGACTGTCGGAAAAATAGAAGGAATCCTTCGCGTCTATGGATACAGAGACAGACCAGGGGCCTTTGCTGTAGTTTGCCGCAAGGTGTGCCATGTAACCTGGTGCGTGGGCTTGATCGCGTCCTGCCAGATCTTGGTTTTCAGAGTTAATGAACGAATCGAAGGTCGCATCTAGTACGCCAAAATTTGAAGTGAAACTCAGGCTTTCGGTTGGATACCAAACGGCCTCGAACTCGACGCCGTTATTCGTTCCTGTCGCTGCATTGCCGATAAAATCGATGAATTCGGTGCTGCCGTTTTCCCGAATTCTGCCGGTCGAACTCTTTACCTGTTGGTCGCTTCTGTCATCGTGAAACACGGCGGCTTTCAAATGGAGTTTGTCTTCAAGCAGTCGAGACTTTACACCCAGCTCGTACTCAATCAAAAATTCTTCGTCAAACTGCCGCAGGTCCGCATCCAGTGTGCCGTCAGTGTTAAACCCGCCGGCTTTGTAACCTCTGGCGACACTTGCATAGGCCATGGTGGTGTCATTGACACGGTATTTAGCGGCGATACGACCGCCCCAAAAGGTTTCATCCGGAGTAAACGCAAGCTGTTCGGAGTCTGAATAGGTCGTCTTGCGCCTCTCGACTCTTAGCCCTGTTTCCAGGGTCAATCGATCAGAGAAGTCGGTGTCTAGTTGAAAGAAAAGCGCAGTGGTATCAAACCCAAAATCACTAAAAAAATCCGAAGCCGCGAAGGTATATTCACGCTTCAATGCCTCATCACTACTGAGTGTATAAAGGCCGAAAAGCCATTGTGTTGAATCGTTGAATAGCCGCGAACTGTCATTAGAGATTAATCTGAGTTCGAGCGACTGTGTTTCTCGGTCACGAATATAGCTATCTCTGGACATATAGCCGTCGGGGTGAATTCCGGCAAAAGTCCAGTCCTCGTCATAGCTGTATTCCATGTCGGAATCGGCCAAACCGAGAATGAGTTCTAGATCGAAGCTATCCATCTCCCATGTGCTATCGACTGCGAAAGCAACCGAAGACTGCCTATCTCGCCCCGGCTCATCCGACAGCGTCGTGCGCGAATTATCTAGCGTGAATGCGTCATAGCCATTGTCTATGTCTACATGCGACAGGCTAAAATCTACCGTCCACGTGTCCGACATCTCTGCGCGAAGCTTGCTACGAATAGACAGCTCATCTTGTGCATTGTTTCTCTTTGTGCCCAAAAATGCGTTTTGATAATAGCCGTCAGATTGATGTCGCCCTATAGCCAAACGTCCGCTAACGGAGTCGGATAGAGGTCCCGTGACCATCGCCTCTATTGTTTCTGTATTGTACTCAGCCGCGCCTATTTTTAAGCTTGCCGCTAGCTCATCTTCCGGATCGTATGTTTTGACATTGATAAGACCTGCCAACGCGTTAGCGCCGTATCTGGTTCCCTGAGGCCCTCGCAACACCTCTACCTGCTCAACATCTAGCATAGTGGCTATAGTCGCCGCTCCGCTGAAGTCTACGTTGTCTACTAAAAAGCCTACGGAGGGATTAATGGGCGCAACAAACTGACTGCGCTCGCCAATGCCCCTGATCTGGAAAAACCGAGCGCGATTAGAGCCAGAGGAATAATTTACATTGGGTATCGCATTCGCCAGTTCTTCAAAATGCTGAGCCGCTCTCAACTTTATCGTCGCCTCAGTCATTACTGTCACACTAGTGGCGGTCTCTAAATCGCTTCTAGATCTAAAATCCGCGCTGACAAGAATTTCTTCGATAGTCTGTTCGGCGGCAACACTTGCAACCGGCATAGCGATTAGAGCAAAACTGAGAGTAGATAAATAGAGGGTAAAACGAGGCTTGAACATGAGTCTCTCCAAAAATTAATTTGATTAATTAAAGAGACCCGGCATTACTTGACGTGTGATGAGATGTGGTTTTCATCCTTTTCCTACGCCGGCATTAACCGGATCAGGTTCTAGGGTTCTCTGACTTGCAGAGTCTCAGGTTAAAAGACCACCCCTAAGGAACGGAAAGTAGTATAGCATTAGCGCCGCAACCAAAAGCAAACCAAATTTTCGCAGCGGCGCTCTGCGCGAGTGGTTTCTGGATTGGAGGAAGCAATGCATTCAGAAGTGATAGTTATCACAGGCCCCGAATCCTCGGGGAAAACAACGCTAGCTGTGCAGCTCTCCGCCTACTGGAAATCCCCCTGCGTAGCGGAGGTCGCAAGAAGCTATCTTAAAGATAAGATTTCTTATCAGCAGTCTGACTTATTAGAAATTGCCAAACAGCAGCATAGAAATGAGTCGGCTGTACTTTCTGAAAGCCCGAGCAGACTAGTGTGCGACACAGATCTGCTGGTTATTATGATTTGGAGCGAGGTGAAATACGGATGCTGCGACCCTTGGATCTACGAGACATTTGAAAATTGCCTAGCGCAAAAATCTACCAGGAGGCGCTATTATTTATGCGATTCAAATATTCCCTGGCAAGCGGACTCACTCAGAGAAAACCCAAATAATCGCAATGAACTATTCAAGCTATATCTTCAGAAGCTTAAAAAATACGAGCTTAGTTTCACGATAGTAAAAGGCGATCCAAAGCAGCGATTTGAGCAAGTAGTAACCGCTGCCGGGTTTTAACTATTCACGAAAACCCTGACCATCTAGAGCTTTAGGTGGAAAATCATCATCGCTCTAAAGGGTGTTCACTTTAATTTGCCTTTTTAAAGCCTGCTCTCGATAACGGTTAGCCTGTTCTCAGCGCTTCATATTTTGTTTAAAACTGGGAAGATTGCTATCAACTGGCGACCAAGGATGAGCTGAGGACTCCCATATATTGACGTCTATTTTTAGCCACGATGCGTCATCAAGACTGCCTGCCTTTATAAAAGCCATGTCTTTCATTTCATCAATGCCGATTATATGACTAAAAACTGGGGAGCCGCATTGTTCACAAAATCCTCTTTCAACGACCGATCCATCTGTGCCGGTCACAGAAAAATATTTCAATTCACCTTGAACTGATAAAGCCTGTTTAGGAACGAATGCAATCGTCGCTTTACCTGATCCAGTTGACTTTTGACAGTCTCTGCAATGGCAATGGATCCCTGACTGTACTGCACTTCGATCAAAAGAATATGTAAATTGCCCACATAAACATCCACCACGTTCAATATTTTCACTCATTACAACACCTATTGATTCGTTTAGATTTCGTTATTATTTTAAGTTCGAGTAATCCGTCGAACTCATCATATAGGCTTCTATAGAAAGCGGAACAGCGTATTTCGCTCGCAGCTCTAACCACTCAGGGTCTTTAGCGAAATCGCTAAATACTTGGTCTCGATGTGCTCTATCTCTATAGGCCAGCATCCAAACTAGCGTATTAGGATTATCTAACCGCTGCCAAGTCGCTATAACCTCAGCGCCATGCTTTTCGAACAACGCAACTTCACGCTCGCGAAAGCGTTGGTGAAGATCATCAATTCCGCCTTTACCGGCAACTGCCTCTTCAGCCGTATACATCCTAAGTTCAAAGCATCGCGCGTCACTTGCCACATTTTTTGAGAATTCTTCCGACAGCTTGCCAGCAGGCCCGCAGGGCTGAGGCGCGTCCTGCGCATAAGATAGGTTTACGACGCCCAACGAAAATAATAAACAACATAAAAAATTCTTCATAATTAACTCCTTCTTAGTATTAATCGACTTTATTAGTAGTAGCTTTTATTTTTTGGTCTCTCGTTTTTAAGCCAGTTAAAACTTTTAACGCCCGAACATAATCGAATAGCGCTTCAGTCATAGCTTTAAGCTCTGATTTTGTTCAGACTACCTTAGCGGTTAAACTCATGTCATTAACAAAAATTAAGTAGTAGCGAAACCCATGAAAAGCGAAAAATTAGCACCCTCTAGCGCCAGTTCCGGCCCGAGTTCTCATATTTACTTTTCCCAACGACTGCGCCTGCACTATGTCGACTGGGGCAATCCTGACGGCCCTCCCATGCTTCTCATCCATGGCGGACGTGATCACTGCAGAAATTGGGACTGGGTGGCTGAGCACTTTGCGAAAGACTATCACATAATCGCGCCTGATCTACGCGGCCACGGAGACAGTCAATGGGAAGCCAGCGGCAATTACACTCAGATAAGCTATGTTTATGATATTGCTCAATTACTTCAACAAAAGAACATGCATGATGTCACCGTCATAGGACACTCCTTAGGCGGCGCTATCGCTCTCATGTATACAGCACTGTTTCCGGAGCGAGTTAAAAAATTGGTGGCGATAGAGGGTATGGGGCCCTCGCCGTCATTAGCAGCAAAGCAGGCGGAGATCTCAATCAATGATCGCGTCCGCAGTTGGGTCGACGATATGCGAAAACTTTCCGGGCGATTACCCCGTCGTTATGACACGCTCGACGATGCGTTCAAACGCATGCGCGATGAAAATCCACATCTGTCTGAAGAACAGGCGCGGCACCTCACTCTGCACGGCGCTAATCAAAACGAAGATGGCACCTACAGCTGGAAATTCGATAACTACGTACGCGTATTCTCCATGAGCGGCCTACCTAATGAGGAAGTGAAAAAAATGTATGGAGAGATTAGCTGCCCCACATTGTTAATGCGGGGCGAAGAATCTTGGGCGTCAGATCCAGTCGCAGACGGGCGTACGCAGTGTTTCAACTGCCCAATCGAATACCAATCATTCGCTAATGCAGGTCACTGGGTTCATCACGATCAGCTCGATGGTTTTGTCGATAGGGTTAGTGAATTTCTGGGTAAATAGCGAGTTCGCTGTGTTCACCAAACTCAGGCCCATCAAGGCAATGCGTAGGCGACAAGCTCAGCGGGACTTCCGCTCCCTCCAACAAAAAGTGCGAGGTATTGCTTGCCCGCGTGCTCGTAGGTAAACGGCAAGCCAATTTGATTCGCGGGCAATTGTATTTCCGCGATAAGCGCGCCGGTCTGTTTATTGATCGCTCGCATCATGGGCCGCGCGTCGGCAGTGCCATTGCCTTCCGAGACAAACAGCAGCGTCTTGGTAAGCAACGTACCTGAACGAGTCGGGACACCCGTGTCCGGTATATCGATGCCTTCGAGCAGAGGATGATTCGCAATTCGCTCTGGCGTGGCGGCGTTCGCAATCATCCAGAGATGCTCGCCGCTATTCATATCTATTGCCGTAATACGACCGTAAGGCGGTTTAACAATTTCGAGTCCTTGTATTCGAGGAACCCGCACGCCGAATCCCTGACTCAAGGCGATATCCGAATCTGGATTTTTAGCCAGTGTCAGCATCTGCAGCTGCGTGCGAGACGGCACGTATAAAATCCCTGTCTCGGGGTCTATTGTCGAGCCCTCCCAATTGGCTCCGCCAGTTGACGACGGCAAGCTGAGGAGGCCTCTTGTTCCGTCGGCTGCATCGGTGAGCGAAGGCGGCGTATAAAGCACGGTGCTCAAGCGAAAGCCCTTTGTCGCCTCGAGCGCAAGTGCGCGTAGTTCGGGGCTCCAATCGAGCAGATCGTCTTCGGTAACCGTTTGCCTGTCGAAGGGCGCAGGCAATGTCGGAAAAGGCTGCGTAGGCGAATACCATTCGCCTGGCACATCGCCCGCGGGCACGGGACGCTCAACTATCGGCCAGATAGGCTCGCCAGTCAGGCGATCGTAGGTATACACGAAAGCCTGTTTGGTCACCGACATGACAATCTTGCGACCATTGGGCAGATCGGCAAGCACGGGGGCAGCTGGCACGTCCCAGTCCCAGATGTCGTGATGGATCTGCTGAAAATGCCAGCGCCTTTCACCGGTTTTGACGTCTACAGCGACCAGGCTGCTCGAGAAAAGATTCGCACCGGGGCGATCGCCACCATAATAATCGCCGGTGGGATCTTCGACTGGCAGATAGATAAGGCCGAGTTCGGGATCGCCAGAAATTGGCGCCCAGACGCCGGAGTTGCCGGTGAATTCGATCCCTTCGTCAAGCCACGTCTCGTAACCCACCTCCCCTCGCTCCGGAATGGTATGAAAGGTCCAAAGTAGCTCGCCTGTATGCACGTCAAAGCCGCGAATATCACCCTTCACGTTCGATTTTGCCCGCGGCCTACCGCCTGTGCGATGCGCTGCACCCACGACGATGACATCGTTCATAACAAAGGGCGGAGCCGAGAGACCGATGTCGGGATGAACGAAACGAGGATCGTCTGCGTTGCGCAATCCAACAAATAAATCCACCACACCGTTTTCGCCGAATGTGGGATCAAGCAATCCCGTTTTGGCATCGAGTGAAACCAGCTGATACCCGGGTGTTACGTCAATGACGCGTGTTTTCCCTTCTTTGCTGTAATAAGCCACACCGCGGCCAGCTCCCTTACGCGGCGCCTCGTCATAGCGACTCCCCTCCTGCGGCCGCCAGAGCCATAGCACCTGACCGGTGGTCGCATCGAGGGCGGCAACATTACGCGTGCTGCCTACATTTACGTAAAGCACACCGTCTATTTCCAGCGGTGTAGAGGGATTATTAAAGTCTGTTGAGGGACCAAAATTGGGCGTGGCAAAACGCCAGGCTATTTCCAAAGAACCCACGTTTTCGGCATTGATTTGATCGAGTGGCGAATACCTTTGGGAGAATTCTCCACCGTGATACACAGGCCAGTCACCCCGATCAACACTGGTTCCCGTTTGCGCATTCGCGGTGTGCGCAGAAAGAAGGATTAAGGTAAATGCGGTGCTTAGCGAGGCAACAAATGCCTTCGACACTCTTTTTGTTCTCATGACTCGATTTCCTCGGCAAGATTGACTGCAGGGTGGTGTGGCCAGCTGCCCGATTAACGAGGAGTCCAAAAAAAGACTTCCCACTCGCGCAGTGGCTCAGAACCTTCATAAAGCGGCTCGTCGAGCGTTCTGCCTGCTTTCGAAGCCCATCTTTCCATCATGCGGAGGCGCTCGCTAGGGTCAGTGATTTCGGTTGTACGCATCGCGAATGTTGAGTCGCCAATCCGCAGCCAGCCCTCACCGCCGTCTTCTCGGGCGCGCTTAGCCCACAGCCCGCCGTCTGGCCTTGTTGCGGTAATAACGCCATTACCCTCACCTACCCACGACAGATAATTGACGAAAGGAGGAAATCCGGTGAACTTCATCATCAGCGGACCTTGGACCTGGCCATTGAGGACGCCGAAGTCTGCGAGTGGCTCGGTTGCTGTGCCGCCCATAATAATACCTGGCAGTCGGCCGAGGCCTTGGTTGCTCAAATACGGTGCTGTAGACGCCCACCCTACGATGGCAACCACGACAACTGCTCCTATTACGCGTCCAACTATGTTAGCCATGCTCATGATTTAGTCCCTTATTTTCTTTTAATTAGACGCTCCACTATATAGCGAAAGGGTGCGAAGAGGGAACTGCCGCAGGCCCAATAACTTAGCTTAGCTCGCGTTGATAATTGCGCTGCGAATGTCTTCGGTGAACGGCCTGACTTTTTTGGGCTTTGAGACGCAGCACGGGTCACGCGGGCAGTTCGCACTGCGTGGACAGATTATGTTGGCCTCGCGCTCGAGGCCCCGCCCTACCCATTCGATATTAAGAATATTAGCTATGCTTCGGATTAACTTGGCCGCCCGTGCCGGAACGGCGGCGGAGCCTCCGCCGGCTTGGCAGGCGTCGAAAATTTCAGCGATAACGTCATCGGCAGCGACTCCCTGAGACTCGAGCGCAGGCCCCATGTCGATTCCTGCACAGACGACGTGAAAATTGCCCGCAGCATCCTTAACCCGAATCGACTCGCAACAGTAAAGGCGGGCATCCTCCCCATTCTTAAGCACAGAAATTTGCGCAGCTGGCTGATCCGACTTGCTTCCGAGCATATTGAACACCGACCAGTTTTGGCACGGATCATTCATCATCTTCAAATTCCCCCAAGGCAGAGGAATCCCGTTGCCACGGTAGACCGCTCGCAGTTTGCCGGGCGGATACGCGTCAAAATAGTGCCAGTGTGGATAGGGCGAAACTGCCGTCATCCGGCGCATGAGAACGGCAGTGGTGACATCGAGGAGCTTTGCACTTTTTAGCGAGTAGGCGTTGCGCGAGAGAAACTGCCGGCTCGGTACCTTGGGGCAGAGCAAAGCGCCCGCAAAAAAACTGCATTCGAAATCACGCCATGCATGCAAAATGTCTTTTGAGTCGACAGTTTGTGATTGGCTACTCCAAGACTTAGCATCAAACGTGTTGCCGCCAACCGCAGACACGCTGCGCAGTCCATCGCGGCCGTGCAGCACTGTATGCCCAATATGAGTTGCAAGATCGTATTTCAATCTTGCAGGGAGGTCTTTGAGGCTTTTGTTTATGTAGAGCGTGCCGGGGGGCTCAAAAAATGAGCGCATCAGAGTCTTAAAGCCGGTGTCGTCGGGGTCTGCGATAATGTCGGGCGCTCGATCGAACCATTTGATTGTCAACCCTAGGTTTTTGCAGATATCTAGCAAGTCTTCCACGTTCAGTGGCATTCGCTTCTGACCAATTTCTTCCGCCGCTTTTTCAAGATCGGGAAACCGATTCTGATGGTGTTCTTGGTGCGCACGAATAAGCAAATGGCCAAATTGCCTGCCACTGATACCGCCCTGTGAAAGCAGTTCGGGAATCGCGATCTGTAAGTGATCTTTAGAGAACAAAAAGCTTGGCTCTAGCGCAACACCTGCGATGCCACCCGCCCTCTTTTTAGGCATGGTCACCGCGTCGTGATCTATTTTTTCGTCGTAGAACCAGGCGAGGTCCTTCTCGAAGACGCTGGCGATTACGTCGAGCATATCCTCTGAAGGCACACGTTTGCCGTTTTCTATCATAGAGAGATACGACACAGAGGGCGCAGATTCAGCATCACGCTGAACGCAGCGAACAGACAAGTCATCTAACGTTAAGCCATTGTCCTTACGCAATTTTTTAATCTTAGCACCGAGAAAATGCGCCTTGCGTACAAGCGATTGAGTAGCAGCTTTCATCCGATCCTATCCCCTTGACGAAGCGATTTATCCGCCTGATTAATTTACACAACTTTTGTAAAATTTACAGTGTGAAATTTTTATTGTCAAATTCACAAAATATTTACACTACACTCGCTCCCGAGCTCGAGGTAAGACCACTCGAAAAAGCACCACTCATGAAAGACCGGCAAACAGAACGATCGATTACTCGATCGCACATTGTTAAAGCAGACTACCTCAATGGGGCAAGCGATGAGCAACTTACAACACGCGAATTTATCAGAATCTTTTGACGCGGCGACAGCGACTCCCGAGTCGAACAATCGCTATCAGGATTTCCTTGACGCCTATTTCCCGCTCAAGGAAGGCTCACATCACGACGTCGCACAATACCGCGTCTACTTCGATCGCCTTATCGCTCATTTGAGCTCGGGCCGCTGCGTTGGTCTTTCTAATCCGAGTAGCCTCGTCGAATTCGGTGGCGACCGCGAATGCCCATCACTGATTTCGTTAGCCTCTCAAGGCCACCAGATCGAGCTGCATTTCGCCTAGAGGCAAAGCCCTCTGGCATTTTTTTAGGCCGACCGCGCACACGCGCCGTCGGCTATCAATCAATAAATAAGAACACTGACTACGATGGAAAACACGATGACTGTTTATAACGACGATATCGCACGCCTAAAAGATTTAAAGCAAGCAGCCGGACAACCTTGGGCCGCTATTAACCCCGAGTATGCCGCCCGTATGCGCGCTCAAAATCAGTTTAAGACAGGCCTCGACATTGCTCGTTATACCGCAGCCATTATGCGTAGAGACATGCATGACTATGATCAAGACAGCGCCGACTACACGCAGTCTTTGGGATGCTGGCATGGGTTTATCGCTCAGCAAAAGATGATAGCTGTCAAAAAACACCACGGTACCACCGATAAACGTTATATCTACCTCTCTGGCTGGATGGTTGCCGCGCTCCGCTCGGAATTCGGCCCGCTTCCCGATCAGTCGATGCATGAAAAAACCTCAGTTTCCGATCTTATCGAAGAAATCTACACGTTCTTGCGCCAAGCGGATGCACGCGAGCTCGGCCATCTTTTCGGTCAGCTAGACGACGCACGCGAAGCTGGGGATTCAGTGGCAGCGCAGCGTATTCAGAACGAAGTGAATAACTATCAAACCCACGTTGTGCCTATTATCGCCGACATCGACGCAGGCTTCGGTAACGAAGAGGCGACATACCTTCTGGCAAAGCGCATGATCGAGGCAGGCGCCTGTGCCATCCAGCTTGAAAATCAAGTATCGGATGCAAAGCAGTGTGGTCACCAAGACGGCAAAGTTACCGTGCCTCACGAAGAATTCCTTGCGAAGATCCGCGCGGTTCGCTACGCATTTTTAGAACTTGGTGTCGAAGACGGCGTTATCGTGGCGCGCACAGATTCATTGGGCGCGGGTCTCACGCAAAAGATCGCTACCACCACCGAAGACGGTGATCTAGGCGATCAATACAACAGATTTCTGGAACTCACACCGGTGGAGGATGCCAGCGCGCTCGAGCATGGCGACATTGCAGTAAAAGTCGCAGGCAAACTTCAACGAACAACCACGCTACCTAACGGCCTATTTAAATTCCGTGATGGCACTGGCGAAGACCGCTGTGTATTAGACTGCATCACCTCGCTTGAAAATGGCGCCGATCTGCTCTGGATAGAAACGTCGACGCCTAGCGTCGCGCAGATTGGCGGCATGGTAAGCCGCATACGCGAGCGAGTGCCAACAGCGAAGCTTGTTTACAACAACAGCCCTTCGTTCAACTGGACGCTGAACTTCCGTCAGCAGGTTTTCGATGCTTGGGAAACAGAGGGTCGCGATCTTAGCAACTACGAGCGCGCCAATTTAATGGCGGCCAGCTATGATGAAAGTGAATTAGCACAGGCAGCAGACGATCGGGTTCGCAGCTTCCAACGTGACGCGGCGCGCGAAGCGGGAGTGTTCCATCATTTGATTACTCTGCCGACCTATCACACAGCAGCGCTGAGCACAGACAACCTTGCGAAAGGCTACTTTGGGGATGAGGGCATGCTCGCCTACGTCGCTGGCGTGCAGCGCCGAGAAATTCGCGAACAGCTCGCGTGTGTTAAGCACCAAGATATGGCTGGCTCTAATATGGGCGACGACCACAAGAGCTATTTCTCTGGTGAAGCGGCGCTCAAGGCCGGCGGCAAAGACAATACGATGAATCAGTTCGGTTAAACTAACGTAAGGCACTGGCGCTCGCTCTAGCTCACCACTAGGCGAGCGCTTTTTTTTTGCCCAGTGCATGCGGCAATCTGCGGAATACGCTATCTTCTACTAATGACCCTCTGTGAAAGGCTTTCTAGATGTTTCACCCAAACCTCACGCGCTTTATCAATGACGCCATTCTTCCACTCACTTCGCTAGACGCGGCTGCATTTTGGAAAGGGTTTGATGATCTGATAAATGAATTTTCTTCAAGTACACGAGATTTACTTGCCGACAGGCTAGATCTGCAGGCACAGATAGACCACTGGCACGATGCCAATCCGTCGTTCAGCCAGACAGACTATGAGCAGTTTTTACTCTCGATAGGCTACCTTCTACCTCAAATACCCGATTTCGTAATTAACACCGACAAGGTAGATGCAGAAATTGCCACACTCTCGGGTCCGCAATTAGTAGTCCCATTAAAAAACGCTCGTTTTGCACTCAATGCGGCCAATGCGCGCTGGGGCAGTCTTTACGATGCCCTCTACGGCAGCGATATCATTGTCGACGAACCCGGCCAGCCTCGACAGCCTGGCTACGACTCCGTTCGCGGTAACAAAGTCATCGCCTATGCGCGTGCATTTTTGGATTCAGCAGTGCCTTTGGCATCAGCTTCGCACGCAGAGGCGGTAAGCTATTGCATCAATGATGGCCTTGTAATTGAATTGAAAGATGGACACCAAACGCGCTTAAGAGATGCGACTCAATTCGCAGGCTACCTAGGCGATTCTGATGCGCCAAGTTCGGTTTTGTTCAAACATCATGGCCTGCATATCGAGTGCGTCATAAACAGAGGCGGCAATATCGGCAGCGAAGACGCCGCGGGTATAGATGACATTATCCTCGAAGCAGCACTGACGACTATCATGGACTGCGAAGACTCGGTAGCAGCTGTTGATGCCGAAGACAAAATCGACGTCTACAAAAATTGGCTCGGCCTAATGACTAACACGCTCAGCGCGAGCTTCGTCAAAGGCGGGGCAACACTGACGCGTAGCCTCAATCAAGATCGAGAATTCCTCGATCCTAACGGCGTGCCGATCATGCTTCGAGGGCGTAGCCTGCTGTTTAATCGTAATGTGGGTCACTTGATGACGAGCGAGTTGGCGCATGATAACGCTGGCGAACAGGTCCCCGAACACATAATCGATGCGGTTATGACAGCGCTCATTGGCGCGATAGACCTTGCGAGCGATGCAGGCTACGGAAACAGTTGCACCGGCAGCCTTTATATCGTTAAACCTAAAATGCATGGCCCTGTCGAGGTCGCGTTTACTTGTCGCCTTTTTGCGAGTATCGAAGTGCTCCTCTCGCTTCCCGCTAACACCATCAAGCTCGGCATAATGGATGAAGAGCGCCGCACGTCGGTGAATCTGAAACACTGTATATTCGAAGCGCGTGAGCGTCTCGTGTTTATCAACACCGGTTTCCTAGATCGCACGGGTGATGAAATTTACACCAGCATGAACGCGGGCGTATTTCCGCCCAAGGCACAGATAAAAGACCGCGAGTGGATCAACGCCTACGAAAATCGAAACGTTGAAATCGGATTAGCCTGCGGACTCCAGGGGCGGGCACAAATAGGCAAAGGCATGTGGGCGATGCCCGACGAAATG
>Ga0209198_1001211_pt1 | contig 20363 bp, 16 predicted proteins | sample COGITO_mtgs_1105_2_FD_184804 | JGI IMG/M metagenome (GOLD analysis project Ga0209198, IMG submission 184804) | Pelagic marine microbial communities from North Sea - COGITO_mtgs_110519 (SPAdes) (version 2) | ecosystem: Environmental > Aquatic > Marine > Epipelagic ...
GATATCGAAGCACTCATCGTGCGGATTAAAGACTTCTCGGAGAAATACGGCCTGCAGATTTACCTTGAGCCCGGCGAGGGTATCGTCAATAAGACAGGGGTCATGGTCGCAGAAATTCTCGACACCATGACGAATGTGACAGACATCGCGATAATCGATTGCTCCGCGACATGCCATATGCCTGATATTCTCGAGATGCCCTATAGAGCGAATATTTTCAATTCGGGTCAGCCCGGTGATTATGAGCACACCTACAGACTCGGAGGCCTTAGCTGTCTCGCGGGCGACGTGGTCGGCGACTACAGCTTTGAAAAACCGCTTAAAGTCGGCGATAGAATTATTTTCGATGACATGGCGCATTACACGATGGTTAAGACGTCGACCTTTAACGGTGTGCAACTTCCGTCTATCGCAATCTGGAACTCTCAGTCCGATGAGGTGAGGGTGGTCAAATGTTTTACCTACGAAGACTTTCGAGATCGGTTGTCTTAGACGCCTTTGCCTTGACATTAAGTCAGGCAAAAAGTGCGCGATAATGCTCGCATTGCATTGAGTCAGGCTACAGAGTAGTAAAGCGTATTAATCATAGAGTATTAATCATAGGACAGAGAGATGGAAGAATTCGATCAGTTAGCCGCCCCGGGTTACCCTGTGTTTTTGGGCTCGGAGTTCGAGCAACCGGCCGAGGTCGACGCGCTCTTTCAGGTCATTCCGATTCCTTATGAGGCATCCGTTTCTTATGGTGGCGGTACCGCCGATGGTCCTAAAACTATTCTCGAGGCAAGCTGGCAGCTAGAACAGTGGGACGGCAAAAGTATTCCAGGGCAGGAAGGGATTTTTACCCACGCGCCGATCGACTGCAGCGGCGAGCCAGCCGACGTGATCGAGGCGATCGCCCAAGTTACACGCCGCGTTATCGAGCGCGGTCAGATCCCAGTGGGCATAGGCGGCGAGCATACGGTCACCTACGGTCTGATCAGGGGGATGCTCGATGCGGGTGAGCGAGATTTTGGCGTAGTCCAGATCGACGCTCACGCTGATCTGCGCGAGCGTTACGAAGACAACCCCTATAGCCATGCGTCGGTGATGAAGCGCATTGTCGATGAGGGTATCCCGCTTTTGCAGCTCGGCATCCGCGCCATTTGTGAAGAAGAAATGCAGACGCGTAAAGAGTTTGGTATTGCCTACTACGACGCCGAAGCGCTCGTTCCGACCAATGTGAGCAGCGTTCAATTACCCGAAGGATTTCCGAAGAGAATATTCTTCACCGTCGATGTCGACGGTCTAGATCCCTCAGTCTTTCCCTCAACAGGCACACCTGTGCCAGGTGGTTTGGGCTGGTATCAGTCGCTTGGACTTATCGAATCAGTTGCGAGTCAGGCAGAAATAGTCGGCTTCGATCTCACTGAGTTCGCCCCCATCGAAGGCTTCCATGCCTATCAGTTTTCTGCCTCGGTGCTTCTTTATAAGATGATGGGGATAGTGCAGCGCAGTCGCTAATTGCCTAAGACGTTCTTTTCAGATTTTGCAGTTCGCTTCGCCGCCTTTTTTTCTTTTGGCGTGAGGAGGGCTTTCTTTTTAGTTTCTTTAGTACTGCTTTTTTCTTTACTCATAATCATTAGTCCTTTTTAGATAGAGTTATTAACTGGCAGGGTTGATGCATTCCAATTTAGTCGGCTCAAGCATTGCTTTGTCGTGAATGCCGATAATCCAAATAGAGGAAGGTGGTCATAATTATCGTTGCGAGCACTGAGGTGACGATAAGGATAAGGATAAAGTCTTGCCAGCCCCCCTCTTTATTTGCCACAGCACCGCCGATGAAATCAAAACTCATCGCACCAAAGTAGGCAATGGCATCTATTAGTCCCACAAGCAGGCCGCAGTGTCTACCACCGAAGCTTATTGAGAAAACACTCATAGGAATATAGTACGCAGGGGAAATTGCAAATCCGAACAAAAATATGAATAGAACGGTAAGCGTTAATTCTAGCGTTCCTGTAGAGCCCTGGTCGCCGAGTACTCTAAGTAATACTAGGCTTGCTACGGCTAACGTTAAGCTAAGCCCGAGAGCATAAATTAGGCTTTTCTTGGTGAGTTTGTCGTATATGAATCCACCGCTAAAGACAGCGACTAAACAACCTAGCGAAAAAGTTGAGGAGGCGATTCCTGCGTAGGCGGGCGCTAAGTCATAAGTTTCGCTAAGGTAAATAGGAAGGAACACCTGAAATTCGAATAGAACGGCTAGTGCTGATACGCCAAGGCTTATTAACCAAAAACGGGGGCTTCTTATGAAATGGCCTATCGCCTCTCTAGTCTTCAACGTCTGCAGCGGATGAGGTGCGGATACCTCGTCATCTAAACTGGTCGGGTTATCTGCGTCTGCGGGTTGCACTGAATCGTGTAGGTCTTTCTTTGCTTCTTTCAGTGTTTTTATGAGCACTGCTGCGATAAGTAATGTCAGGATTCCAGCACTAAAGAACATGCCCCGCCAAGAGAATATTAGAAGCAGGCTGCTGGCCAATAGTGTAGTTGCTACGGAGCTTATCCTAGAGCTTGTGGCGATGAATCCCCATATTCGCCCATGACGATTCTCCGAAAAGCTCGCTCTAATTATATTAGCGATCGAGGGCCAGCCAGCCGCTTTTGCAAAAACTGTTAAAAAGTAGAGAACAAAGAAAGCAGAGTTGGTAGATAGAGTGCCAAAGATGAATGTGGCGATTGCAGCAAAAAATATTGCTGAGATAAATATTTTACTACCACCAATTTTATCTGCTAGCGCTCCAGTTGTGACCTTCCCCATTAGATTGCCAGCAGTGCCCCATCCTAGAATTGCGCCGAACGTGGCGGTGTCGATATTAAGCGTTGGGTCTGCGAGCATGGCTGGCCCAGCTACGCCCACCACCGCCCTGCATAACATTAATAGTCCGTATCCAAAGCAAATGCTAAGAATTAATCTAGTCGCAACGATTGGATTATCCGATTGTTTATTGTTCATTTTTTTCCTAAAAAGGAGTTGATTAGAGGGAGACTATTTCTTCTCGAAAATTCAGATCTCCTCCCTTTATTTCAGAGCGAATGATATGGATTTTCATTGTTTCGGTTCCGAAATCGCTATAGTAAATAAACATATTGGTATCGTTGGGCGTGTTGGCGCTGGAGAGCGAGCCATTTTTGTACTGTACAAATGAATGGCCGTGGTACAAATCTGTCGATTTCATAATCGATAGCTGATGAGTGTGACCGCAAAACACATGATTGATTTTGTGTTCGCGTACGAATTCGATAACTATTTTAGAATTGAAGAGAGGGTCTGAATCTGTGTCCAAGATGGAATGATGATTGAGTAGCACTATTCCGTCATATACCTCAGAACGAATTCTTTCTGACACAGACTTCAGTATTTCTTTGTCTACAAACCCTGTGTCTTTATAGAGTTCATTCGAATCAAGGCATACCAATAAAATAGCTTCTGAGTTAACTGTAATTTTTTTAAGGAAGTTGATATCTGTAAAATGATCACTTATGCCTGTGGTGTGGCTATCTAGGTAAAGGTGGTGCTTTCGGCAATTGTCGCGATTAAGCGGACGGATTACTTCGACATTATCAATATACTGGCGGAAATAGTCAGCACTGCGCATATTGCGCTTATCGTGATTTCCCGGTATCGAGATGACATTTGTGCAATCTATTCCCTGAAGAAATTGGCCAGCTTCCTCGAACTCATTTTCTAACGCATCTGTCGTGCTATCTCCGGTATTCAGAACAATATCAACATCGTAGCTGTTAATTTTCTCTAATAATTTTTTATCGTTCCCTAGCCAGTGGCGAGGTCCGAAGTGCATGTCGGAGAGATGAAGTAGGTTCATGTGAATCTTTGCCATAGCCGAGAGGAGGGCCATCCTAACCTTTCCCAAGCAATTGAACGAGTGCTTCAATAAGAGATTAGGAATTCTCTTTGATCGTGCTCAGGTGCTTGGAGCACAGTCGCTCTTACTCCTCTATAATCGGTTCCATCGTGCGTCTATACATATTATTCTCTGCCCGCAGCTAATTAATCCCGAAAATAAAGGGAGTGCACGACTGCTGCTGTCTTCTCTAATAAATGCACATGCTCAGGAGTACGCCTTGAATAATTCTTTCCAGTATCCTAAACCACGACTCCTTTCCATCGTCATGGGCCTCATAGGGGTGCTTTTGCTGTGGATGGGCGTCTTGCTCGTAACAGCCGGTGGCTCGCTCTATTACGCCTTTGCGGGTGTCGTGCTTGTCGCCACTGGAGTGCTTCTGTTTCGCGGCGACAGCCGTGGCGCATCGCTTTACGGCGCGTTCTTGCTGTTCACCTATTTATGGGCGCTTTATGAATCGGGCTTAGATGCATGGGGTCTCATGCCGCGTGTCGCCATGTTCAGCGTGTTGGGCCTGTGGTTTTTATTGCCAAGGGTGCGCAGAGGGCTATTGCAGGCCGAGCCTGCGCCTTTGTTTTCGCTACGGGCAACTCAGGCCGCAGTAGCCAGTTTAGCCGTGCTAGGTGTTGCGCTGCTTTTCAGCGGCGGCTACGAGGTCGGTACGCCGACGGCGCTGGGCACAGGCACTGTAAACAATGCAACGGGCGACTGGGCTAATTACGGCTCCTCTAAGTCTGGCACGCGGTATGCGGCAAGCGCGCAGATCAATCTGGAGAATATCGGCCAGTTAGAGCGCTCTTGGGAAATTCGCACCGGTGTGCCTGGGGCGTTCAAAGGCACGCCGATTCAGATCGATGACGGCCTCTTCTTATGCACCGGCCAAAACATTATCTTGGCGCTAGATCCGGACACAGGCGAAGAGCGCTGGCGGTTCGATCCTGACTTACAGTCGCCGAAAATTGGCTTCTGGGATACCTGCCGCGGCGTGACTTATTACGAAAGCCCCGAGGCGGATCCCGAGACCGAGTGTGCAGAACGCATTCTTACGGCAACTACCGATGCGCGATTAATTGCTGTCGATAAGAATACGGGCATTCCGTGCAGTGACTTTGGCGTTGATGGCCAGATCAGCCTCCTAGCCGGCATGGGAGAGGTGATTCCGGGCTTTTATTTCGTGACCTCTCCGCCGACTATCTCAAACGATGTGTTGGTGCTGGGCGGCTGGGTGCTCGATAACCAAATGACCGAGGAGCCCTCGGGTGTCGTGCGCGGATTTAATCCTCAGACCGGTGAACTGGTGTGGGCTTGGGACATGGGGCGCGAAGATCGAACCGGCCTACCCGAGCCTGGCGAAAATTACACGCGCGGCACGCCAAACGTGTGGAGTCTAACAAGTGCCGACGAAGAGCTCGGGCTGATCTATGTGCCGACAGGCAATGGCACGCCAGACTATTTTGGCGGCCACCGCACCGAAGCGATGGACAAATACGCAAGTTCAATCGTGGCGCTGGACGCGCGCACGGGTCGCGTTCGTTGGAGCTTTCAAACCACGCATCATGACATCTGGGACTATGACGTGCCGTCGCAGCCGACGCTTGTCGACATTCCTGTCGACGGGGTAATTCGCAAAGCGGTAGTCGTGCCTACTAAGCGTGCGGAGCTTTTCCTGCTCGACAGAGAGACTGGCGAGCCGCTCGCAGAAGTCGCCGAACTGCCTACGCCGCAAACTGACATTCCTGAAGATTTCACGAGCCCAACGCAGCCGTTCTCGGTGGGTATGCCGTCGTTCGCTAAGCGTCTTACCGAGGCGGACATGTGGGGCATTACGCCATTCGATCAGGCTGCCTGCAGACTCCAGTTTAAGCGCATGCGTTATGAAGGCCCATTAACGCCGCCCACTACAGGCTATGGTTCGCTTTACTACCCAGGCGTTGCTGGTGGCATGAACTGGGGGAGTGTAGCGGTCGATGAGGTGAATAACCTCATGGTGGTTAACACCATGAACAATCCGTCGGTTGTGCGCCTAATTCCTAGAGACGACGTAAAGGAGAACGAAGTATTCGGTATCGGCGGTGCGCAGGCGGGTACCCCGTACGCGGTCTACTCTTTCTTCTTCCTCTCGCCATTCTTCGCGCCCTGCATCGAGCCGCCCTACGGCGAGATGGCGGTAGTCGACCTCGCCTCAAAAGAGCTTCTATGGCGACGACCATTAGGTACAGCGAAAGAGCAGGGGCCTTTGGGCATTCCTAGCCGTCTGCCTCTGCCTATGGGCATGTTCTACAACGCAGGCTCGATCGTTACCGGCGGCGGTGTCATCTTTAATGCGGGCGTCGTTGACAGCACCGCGCGTGCGATTGATGTGTTAACCGGTGAAGAGGTGTGGACCGACAGTCTGCCAGGTTCGTCTACGGGCACTCCCATGAGCTATGTGAGCCCAACTACTGGTAAGCAATATGTCATCGTTACCGTCGCAGATGGCGGCGGTGCGCTGCAGCTTGAAAATGCCGTTGATGAGGATGCCGAAGCAGGTGACGTGCCGGGTGGGTATGTGATTGCTTACAGTTTGAAGGATTAACGCGGCGCGGTAACCCTATCTAAAAATATTGGTCCATAACCTCGTGAGTTTTACATTCAGCTTAAGAAATGGAAAACTCACGAGGGAGACTTGCTACTGCGAAGAACACATTCTTACTGCAAGCTGTTTCGCTCAATCACCCGGGCTATAAGCACGTTTCGTATTTGCCACCACATCATCCCAGTGAAACCACGCCGGTTTGAAGCGCCTTTCCGACAGGAGTATTGCCTGATCAAAAAAGTGCGGTGATTCTGGATTGTGGCTTTGCCCGTAGTGTAAGTAGCTCGCGGCCCTCACTCCATCGGGATGGAACTCGTACACCGCCTTATACGACGACCCCGTAGTTGCATACTCAAATTGCCGATTCGGGTCGTCCGTCGGCGCGGTATGGTAAATAGTAAAAGCGACGCCGAGGGGGCCGCGCACGCCTGCCACTCCCAGGCTCGGCTCGCGATCATCGAACGGAACGCTGCTGGTGCTGCCATAAGGCGCGTGCCGCTGAAGCCGATGAACGTCGCCGTAGGCGACCTGCCAAGTGCCGTAACGCTCTTCAAGCGTCTGCGCTGCGAGAGCAAGCGCACGGAACCGCGCAGGGATGTCTGCCACGAATTCCTCTTTCAAGGTTTCAACCGGATAGCCCCTGCCATAAAGCGCCTCATACCACGCCACGGCGAGTGTTGTTTGCGTCGATTTAAGTGCGCTGCGGTAATCCCAATCGACGAGGTGGTCGAGAAAGGGTCTTACTTCGCTGGCGAGCGTGGGGTGAGTCTGTTCCAACGATTCGAAGCGGCGTTGATAGCGGGGTAGCTCCGTCATCGGCCAGTAAAGCGTGGTGTCATAGGCCAGCTCTTGAAACTTTTCGAACGTCATATCCTTGGCCTGACGCAGCAGCCAACGAGACATTTGCGCGCGGCGTTTGTCGTCCGAGGCATCTTCCACCATGTAAGCTGGGAAATCTAACATCGAAGGATTGCCATCGTCGGTTGTGGTGAAGGGGGTTGAATTGGTGTTTTGCATGAAGCCCGACGCTGGGTTAAAGACCTGCGGCAGCTCCTCAATAGGATGGAAATCGCCCCACTCAAGTTCAGGATCGGAACCGTCTACGGGTTTTGTCCAATCAACACCAGTCTTGCGCTTGGCGACCGTGCCATTGAAGAGATAGAAGATATTTCCGTCGGCATCGGCATACATTGTGTTGAACGTCTGCAGCTGAAGGCTGGATGCAGCGGCGTACCACTCGTCAAAATTCGACGCGCGCGATTGGGCAAGGGACTGCACCATACGAGATCCGTCGTAAAGTCGCGGTACTTTTATGGCAAGAAAATGCGTTTCGTCTTCTTGCCTAGTTATCGGACCATGATGGCTCTTGCGCAGCTCATAGCGCCGTGGCTGGGCTTCACCCTTCACAGCAAGCTCAATCTCCCACGTGTCAGCGCGCCGCCAATCGCCGTCATAACGATACAGGTCAGAATCGCTTGGATGATCGAAGGTCAGTCGATACACGTCTGAGATATCCGCTTCGTTGACCGTATAGGCCCAGCCAAGGTGGTTGTTAAAGCCAGCAGTTGGGAAGGGCGCACCGGGATACATTGCGCCAGAAAAATCCCAACCAGAATCGCTCTTCACGTGCATTTCGGTGAACATGCCTGAGCCATACCAAGGTTGATGCGGGTTGATGAACAGCATTGCGGTGCCGTTGCGCGTGCGGTCGGGCCCAATGGCCCATTGATTCGAACCGAGGGAAGCGAGTTCCTCGGCCTCTAATTGCGCCACCTCGCGGGACGGCGCGTGTGCCGCACCCAACAAGCGCGGCAATATCATAAAGCGCTCAAAAGCTAATACGTGCCACGGCTCCATTCGAGTAATGAGACGCGGCGTGACATCAGGATTGCGCTCGAGGAAAAAGTTATAACCCTCGGCAAACGCGCGGGCAAGGGTTTGAATTTCTAACGGGAGCGAGGTGAAATCGCGCTGCGAACTTTCGACGATCTCAAAAAGCGCGACGTCGAGATCACTTTCAACTCCAGACTCACCCATTACTTCGGCGTAGCGTCCAAGGGCCTTTATGTAGGTGTCTTCAAGCTGCCAGAAGTGGTCTTCACTCTGAGCCCAGGCGGAGCCGAACATAACGGCAGCATCTGATTCTCCGCGGATATGCGGCACACCCCATTGATCACGGTAAATAACAACCTGATTCGCTAGCGATGAGGCATAGGCTGGGCCGGCTAAGCTGAAAAGGATTATCAGCCTGCTAAGGGACTCGATGATTTGACGTAATCGCATTGGGTGGACGCCTCTGAAGTAAGTAGATTAAAGGTATCTCTAGACTGGCAGGTTGTCTATGAAGGTTTCCCCTTGCAATGCCGCGGCTGACGATGGGTGGGCCTGCTTAGGCCTCGCTAGGTTGCCTCTTCTGAAATGTTTGGAAGGCAAACTTGATGGCCAAGTACAGCAGCAAACCGCCTGGTCCAAACAGTAGCGTGGCAAATAAACACGGTATGACAGCAAGGTGATGAATGCCCGTTTGCTGAGCATCTTTCACCTCCCAGGCACCGACGAACAAATCAAAAGCCAAGTAGTGAATCCATCCGGCGAGTAAAAGCTCAGGGACAGAAAAAAGTAAGGTGACGCCTGCAAGTGAGCCGAAGCCTGCGCCTTCTGGTGCTGCGGGATAATTGCTGGTCATCAACCAAACATAAACAGCGCCGATGATAATAGGCGCAATGACGGGTGCGGCCCAATCCCGAGTCACGCGCCAGCGGGGCGCTAATACTAGACCAAGCCAGCCGACCATTGATAGGTTGCCGCAAAAACTAAATAGCTGTTCTAGAGTCATGAAGTGCTCCAAGTGGTCTGCTTTACAGTGGCTATTTTTACAGTGACAAGTTTAAAGTGCCTCTTCCGAACTCATCAGAATAAGCTGAACGCTTATGGGGGGCTATGTTCCGAGCGCTTTACTGTCAGTAAACCAAAATCCCCTCCAACGTCCAACTACCGCTTGATCTGCAAGTAGATCAGTTGTTGCCTAAAAACAGCTTAAACAGGAGGCTGGAATAAACGCTGTCTTCTGGTATCGGAGATTCACCTTCCCGCAGGTCGTCGATTGTATGGTTGCAGAGCTCGTCAAAAATAAACGCCATACCCCGCGTTGCTTTTTCCATTTCGGTATAACTTATGCTGTTCATGTCGACATCAGCGGTTGTGTGATAAAAGGCCCCTGTTTGCAACCAGCCCGCGAGCTGTCCTGTTTGCGTGAATAACATAGCAAATCCGCTCTCGCGCCGAAGTTCCCTCCGGTTGATCATGACATCAAGGTCATTGCAATATGGTGGGAGTAAGTGAGTGTCCCACAGGATATTTAGTAGAGAAGGGGATTGATCGTAAGCTATTGATTTAAATGGTGGGCCCACCAGGACTCGAACCTGGGACAAACGGATTATGAGTCCGCTACTCTAACCAACTGAGTTATAGGCCCGTATACTTTGACATTTTTCGCTACTCTTCGTTGTGGAAATTATTCTCAGTCAGTCACGTACCTTTAGTACGTTCCTTCCATCGAAAATTCCCACGCCGCGAACGGCGCAAAACGTTTTCGTCTACCGCGTCGCTAGAACATCCTTGCGGCATCTAACGAAGAGAGGCGCATTATAATGCGCCCCTCGGTTTGGTGCTATAGCTAGCTGAGTATAACTACTCGTCTAGGAAGCTACGTAGGTGGTCGGAGCGAGTAGGGTGACGCAGCTTGCGCAGAGCCTTGGCTTCGATCTGGCGTATGCGCTCACGGGTTACGTCGAACTGCTTGCCTACTTCTTCTAGCGTGTGGTCGGTGTTCATGTCGATGCCGAAACGCATGCGTAATACCTTGGCTTCGCGCTGTGTGAGGCTGCCTAAGACATCTTTAGTCGCTTCACGCAGGCCCTCTTCGATCGATGAGTCTACTGGTGAGTCGATTGTCGAGTCTTCGATGAAATCGCCGAGATGCGAGTCTTCGTCGTCACCAATTGGGGTTTCCATTGAGATCGGCTCTTTGGCGATTTTGAGGACGCGGCGGACTTTTTCTTCGCTCATGTCCATGCGCTCGCCTAATTCTTCTGGCGTTGGCTCGCGGCCTTTCTCGTGAACCATTTGGCGCGAGATACGGTTGAGCTTGTTGATCGTTTCGATCATATGCACCGGAATACGAATAGTGCGCGCTTGGTCGGCGATCGAACGAGTGATGGCCTGACGGATCCACCAGGTGGCATAGGTCGAAAACTTATAGCCGCGGCGGTATTCGAATTTATCTACGGCCTTCATGAGGCCGATGTTGCCTTCCTGAATGAGGTCGAGGAACTGCAGGCCGCGGTTGGTGTATTTTTTGGCGATCGAGATGACGAGACGCAGGTTTGCCTCAACCATCTCTTTTTTCGCGCGGCGTGATTTCGCCTCACCAATCGACATCTGTCGATTGATGTCTTTAATTGTGGCTATATCGAGGCCGGACTCTTCTTCGAGCAAGCGTAGCTTCTTCTGAGCACGTAAAATTTCAACCTTCACACTGCCCATAAGCTCAGAGTAAGGTTTTTTGCGGCGAACCATGTTCGCAACCCAGCGCTCATTCGTCTCGTTGCCAGGGAAGCTCGCGATGAAATCTTTGCGTGGCATTTTTGTGCCGCGAACACACAGGCTCATGATTTGGCGCTCGTGGCGGCGCACACGTGTGAGTACTGCGCGTATGTGGCTTAGCAGAGGCTCAAACTGACGCGGCGTGAGCTTGAACGACTTGAATAGCTCGCCGAGCTTCTCGAGCTCTTTCTGCGCTTTATCGTCATCGCGGCCATGTTTAGCGACCGAATTGCTGGTGCGGGTGAATTGCTTGCGCAGCGCTGTGAAGCGTAGCTTGGCTTCCTCTGGGTCTGGGCCAACCGTCGCTTCTTCATCATCGTCGTTGAGGTCGTCTTTGGCGCTGGCTGGTGCGCCAACAGGGATCTCTTCGTCGCTAACGTCTAGGTAGCCAGTTATTAGTTCGTTGAGGCGGCGCTCTTCCGAGTCGACCAGCGCGTATTCGTTAAGCACGTGTTCGACAGTGCCCGGAAAGTAGGCCATCGCCTTCATAAGCTCGCGCAGACCTTCTTCGATGCGCTTGGCGATGACGATCTCACCTTCGCGCGTGAGAAGTTCTACCGTGCCCATTTCGCGCATGTACATGCGGACAGGGTCGGTGGTGCGGCCGGCCTCGTTCTCAACGGCGGCAAGGGCGGCTGCGGCTTCGGCAGCTGCTACGTCGTCGGCACCTGAGTCGCCGTCGTCGTTAAGCAATAGCGCGTCGGCATCGGGGGCTGTTTCGAATACCTTGATGCCCATGTCGTTAATCATCTGAATGATGTCTTCGACCTGGTCTGGATCAGAGATCGACTCGGGGAGGTGATCATTAACCTCTGAATAGGTTAAATAACCTTGCTCTTTGCCTTTGGCAATGAGGATCTTGAGATTGGATTGTTTCGGTAGCAAATCGGCCATGAAATCTCGTCTCGCCGGGTGCAAGCCTGGCAGTTAGGTTAGGGTTTACCTTCGATCGTCTGAGTGCTTCGTTAAGCTGTTTGCCGGAGCAAGCCGGACATTATAATCGCAAGCAGGCGTTTTGGATAGTTTTACAGGCGTATTAGGCTATTCAACGCGTTGTTTCATCGTGCAGATTAGACGCGCTCGTCACCTTTTTAACTCCGGTTATCGTCGCCTAAGCTGTCGCTATGATCGTCGCCGAATTCCATAAAGGGAGGCGGCTCGGTTAGAGGGGCCGAGCGGGCCCATTCGTCGGACTCTGCAGCGCTTATACCGCCATCGCCAGAACGCGGGTCAGTCTCTGCAGCGTCGCCCTCAATAAATACGTCAATAACAGGCGTACTTTGAAGGAGTTCGCTTCTTTTGCGCGCTAATTCCTCGCGCATCTTCGCAATTTTTTGTTCTTGCTCAATCTTGAGAAGAAGCCTGTCCACGATCTCGGCAAACTCGTTGCCAGTACCTTCGACAGGGGTAATTTTCTCCTGCCTTAAGAGTTGAGTCAGTTCGCTGTAAAACTCGGTTCCGGCGCAGTAGCCTAGCAGTGCATAAGTATCGATATGGGGATCGTTGCGCACCATTTCAATGAGTTTGGCGAGTACGGTGGTGGTCGTGTCGCTACTCTGAGCAAGCGGGACGATATCGCATTCGCTGTCGAGCGCAATTTCGGGGTTGCCGAGCAGCAGCTGAATAGCCTTAAGACTCGATTGCGCTCGCTTGATCAGGGGCGCGGCGGCGATGCGAGTTTGGTTTTGCCAGCTGCGTTGTCCAGTGCCGCGATAGCCAGTTTGGCCGCCTGACCGCGCATCTTTCTGCGGGTTATAGTCGTAGCCCGCGTCGCCTTGCTGGGGGTTCGAGTAGCCCCCGGCATGCTCGTGTGGCTCGGACCGGCTGCCGCTATCGCCATAACCTTGATAGGGCCGGTTCGGCGGTGGCGTATCCCCGTTAGGAGAGTGCTGCGTTTGGTTGCGGCTTTCGGCCGCCTTGTCGATTAATCCGTTGAGTGCATCAACCCCAATGCCTAATCGATGGGCGAGCTGCTCGCGCATGAGCAACGCAAAAACACCCTCGGGCAGCTGTGTGACAAGCGGCTGAGCAAGCTCGCGCAGCTTGCCGCGGCCTTGATGACTGTCGAGGTCTAGGTCTGAGCCGAGCTTGTCGAAGAAAAATTGCTCGAGCGGCGTCGCATTATCGATAAGGGCCTCGAACGCTTCTTGGCCTACCTTGCGCACAAGCGTATCGGGGTCCTCACCCTCGGGCAGAAACAGGAAGCGCACTTGGCGCCCGTCTTCCATTTGCGGGAGAGTCGCCTCAAGCGCTCGCCACGCGGCGGTGCGGCCGGCCTTGTCGCCGTCGAAACAGAACACAACCTCGGGCACCATCCTGAATAGACGGGTGAGGTGAGCACCGCTTGTGGCGGTGCCGAGCGTGGCCACAGCGTAGCGGATGTTCATCTGTGCGAGCGCGATAACATCCATATAGCCTTCGACGATGAGCAGGCGTGCAAGCTTGTTAGATGATTTGCGCGCCTCGAATAGGCCATAAAGCTCGGAGCCTTTGTGAAAGACTGGTGTCTCGGGCGAATTGAGGTATTTGGGCTTGTCGTCGCCGAGCACGCGCCCACCAAAGGCGATCGTTCGGCCGCGCGCATCGCGAATGGGGAACATGATGCGATGTCGGAAGCGGTCGTAGCCCTTGAATTGGCTTGCGGCGCTCTGGGTATTGCTTTGCCCGTTTTCGCGTTCGATTACCATGCCAGCCTTAAGCAGATTGCTCTCGCGTTCAGGAGTTGAGGCGCAGGCTTTGAGTAGATTGTCCCAGCCGGGCGGGGCATAACCGATGCCGAAATCGCGCGCGATGGCGCCACTGACACCGCGCTGTTTCAAATAGTCGACGGCGCTCGCGCGGCCCTCGTGTTTGCGCAGCTGTAGTTGAAAAAAGCCATTCGCCTCTTCGAGGAGCGCATAAAGATCTGCGTTTTCGGCGCGGCGCTTGGTTGCCGCCTTGCTCTCTTCGCGCGGGACCTCCATGCCGTTATCGCGGGCAAGTGATTCAACCGCCTGCGGGAAATCGACCGAGTCGAAATTCATGATAAAGCCAATGGCATTGCCGCCGGCGCCGCAGCCAAAGCAATAGTAAAACTGCTTTTCGGGTTGAACGCTAAAAGAAGGAGATTTTTCGTTGTGAAACGGGCAACACGCTGAATAGTTTTTGCCACTTTTTTTCAGAGCCACACGCTTATCGATCACGTCGACAATGTCGGCGCGACTCAAAAGATCGTCGATAAAGCTTTGCGGAATAAGGCCTGCCATGGGCTGAATGTGGTCTCTACTCTGTGCTCAATCACTCGAAATGAAAGACGTTAGCTGTCTTGCTGTTGAGCCCTGTGTGGGGTGGTCAGCTTATTGTAGCGAAATTTATGTCGCTCTGTCCCTAGGTCGTTGCTGGCACACTATCAGAAAAGGCCGAAGGTCAGCACAATTCGCTAACCCGGGACGCCCGCGGCGCTAAGCAGAAGGGATGTCGTTCTCAGTAAGCAGGGCATACTAGGCGAAGAGGGTTTGTCAGAACTCGCTGAAACGAGGCGCTCTTGGACTGAGGCGCCCTTGGGTTCGAGGTGCCTTTAGATTAAGGCGCCTTTATTTCTGAGTGCTAGGCGAGGAGGGCTTTAATCTTTGCGCTTACTGCGCCCATGTCGACACGGCCGACGACCTGCGGTCTGACGATAGCCATGACCTTGCCCATCTCTTGCATGGTAGCTGCTCCTGACTCTGCGATGGCTGCTTTGATTATTGCCTCGGATTCGTCTTCGGTGAGCGGTTGGGGAAGAAATTCTTGCAGTACGACGATTTCGTCTTTTTCAACAGCGGCGAGCTCGTGGCGGTCGGCTGCCTCAAATTGCTTAATCGATTCGCGGCGTTGCTTTACCATTTTATCGAGTATCGCAGTCACTCGCTCGTCATCTAAATCAATTCGTTCGTCTACCTCAACACGTTTGATCTCGGATAGCGCAAGCCTGATGGCGCCGAGGCGAAATTTATCTTTCGCACGCATGGCGTCTTTCATTGCTTCGGTGAGATTACTCTTTAGGGCGCTGTCTGCCATGGTGGCTAGTATCCTTGGACCTTGTGATGGGGTGTGATAAAGCTGGTAGAGCTGACGTCTGGCGCTGCAGCGACGCAATCTGGCTCTAGTTTGCCAAGAGAAAAACCTCTCAAGGCAAGGCCAAGCGCGTCGGATTTACACCCGCTAGCCACTACTCGGCGCCGCGGCGGCGAGTGTTTAATGAATAGAGATTAGCGATCTTTGCGGCGACTCGCTGTGTTGCCAGTCACGCTAAGGGTTAGTAGCTTGCCTAGTCGAAGCGCTTATCCAGTCGAAGCGCCTGTCTAGTAAAGACGCTTAGTCTTCTTGTTTTCGCGCTGTAGCTTCTTCGCGTGGCGCTTAACGGCAGCAGCTGCTTTGCGCTTACGCACGGCAGTAGGCTTTTCGTAGAATTCGCGGCGACGAACCTCGGCGAGGACTCCTGCCTTCTCGCAAGATCGCTTAAAGCGACGGAGGGCTACGTCGAACGGTTCGTTTTCTTTCAGTTTTACCTGTGGCATTGAACTAAACACCTACCTTAAATAATGTGATTCAAATTTATTGAAAAAACGGCGTGCTGGCCGATAGCGACCCACTCCGAATTTCAGGGGCGCTAATATTAATGCGCGAGCAGCTCAATTGCAAAGGAAAACTCGGTGGATGCGCGTTTAGCAGTTAATCAGCTCGCGCGCTCAAGGCGATAAGATTGATCGATTTACTGACAACCAAAAACTGCGGCTTGGGGCGGAGGCCTTTCTTTGGCATGATTGCCACTTCTACTTCATTATCCGAGAGATAAGTAATTGAAAGTATTAGGTATAGAAACATCTTGCGATGAAACAGGCGTTGCCATTTACGATAGTGAGGTAGGCTTGCTCGCCGATTGCCTCTACAGTCAGGTCGAGATTCATGCCAAATACGGCGGCGTGATTCCAGAGCTCGCCTCGCGCGACCATATTCGAAAGACGCTTCCGCTGATCGAAGAGGTCATCGAAAAAGCAGGTATCGATGCTAGCGAGATCGAGGGAGTTGCCTACACTGCAGGCCCTGGATTGGTCGGTGCACTGCTCGTCGGTGCTGCCATCGGGCGCACTTTGGGGATGGCGTGGGACGTGCCGACGATTGGCGTTCATCATATGGAGGGCCACTTGCTCGCGCCGATGCTCGAGCCCGAGCCGCCCGAATTTCCGTTTGTGGCGTTGCTCGTTTCAGGCGGCCACACGCAGTTAGTCAAGGTCGGCGGTATTGGTCGATACGAACTGCTCGGTGAGTCTTTGGATGATGCCGCGGGTGAGGCGTTCGACAAAGTTGGAAAGATGCTCGGTCTGCCTTATCCCGGCGGCCCACACGTTGCCAAACTTGCACAGAGCGGCGACCCAGCGCGGTTCAATTTCCCGCGCCCGATGATTAACCGTCCAGGCCTAGACTTCAGTTTCAGCGGTCTGAAAACGTATGTGCGCAATACCATTACAAGTCTGCGCGATGAGTCCGGCGAGCTCGCCGAACAGGATGCAGCAGACATCGCAAGGGCATTCGAAGAGGCCGTGGTGAATACTCTGTCGATAAAGTGCAGGCGCGCGCTCGAAGAGACCGGTTACAAGAAACTTATTATTGCGGGCGGCGTTAGCGCGAACCTGCGCCTTCGTGAAGTATTAGAGGAGGCGATGTCGAAAGTCGATGGGCGCTTGTTTTACGCGCAGCTTAAATACTGCACCGACAACGGCGCGATGATCGCCTATGCCGGTTGTCAGCGTTTACTAGCGGGTGAGCGCGATGATTTAGAGATTCGGGCGCAGCCGCGTTGGTCGTTGGAATCGCTGGCTGCGATTTAAAGCCGATTTTCCTCGGTCAGCGCGACTGAACAGCACCGCCATTTTGCACAGGATTATTTATGGATATTGTCTACATCCGCGAGCTCGAAATCGACGCCATCATCGGCATCTACGACTGGGAACGTGAAACAAAGCAGACCGTAAGCATCGACCTTGAGATGGGCTGCGACAACATCAAAGCCGCGGCTAGTGAAGACATCGCCGATGCGCTCGACTATAAGTCAGTTGCTAAACGCTTGATTAGTTTCGTTGAAGGCTCTGAATTTTTGCTAGTCGAGACGCTCGCCGAAAGGATTGCAGCGATTGTCTTAGACGAGTTTTCGGTGCCATGGCTAAGGCTGCGCTTAGGTAAGCCGGGCGCGGTCACCGGATCGAAAGACGTTGGTGTTATCATAGAGCGCGGATCCAAATAGCAACACCCAAACAAGGACTTGTTAACGTGACTCTCAAAACTACGCTTGCCCTGAGCCTCGGCAGTAATATCGACGCGCAGCGCAATATTCGCCTCGCGCTTGATGCATTAGCGAGTCAATTTTCGGCGCTTCGCTTATCGTCGATTTACGAGAGTGAGTCGATAGGCTTCGCCGGCGACAATTTTCTTAATCTTGTTGTCGCCATCGAGACAGAATTAAGTTTGGTGCTGGTGCAGGAATTTCTAAAGCAATTGGAAGAAAGCCAGGGGCGCGATCGTACCCAGGCTAAATTCTCGTCGCGGCCTATCGATGTCGATATACTTTTTTATGGCGACGATAGCGGTGCTGCGCTCGGTATAGACCTACCGCGCGCCGAAATTACTCGCAACGCATTTGTGCTCCTGCCTCTTGCCGAGCTCCTTCCTAAGACACGTCACAAACCAACGGGCCTAACCTACGAAGCGCTGTGGGCGAGCTACGACAAAGACAGCCAAAAGCTATGGCCTATCGAGTTTGCTTGGCCCTGAGTCGCTTCCTTAACGCTAACGAAGACTGCGTCCACCGTCCACTTTAATTGTCTGGCCGGTGAGGTAGGTGGCTTCGCAGGCGACGAAATACACTGTGTCTGCGATGTCCTGCATCTTGCCCAACTTGGCAAGCGGAATCCCCGCAAGCATTGTCTGGCGGCCAGCTTCGACGGCGGGATTATTGTCGTCTTCGAGGGAAGGGGGCCATAGAATCGCGCCGGGCGATACGCCGTTGGCGCGCACATGTGGTGCAAGCTCGATGGCGAGTGATTTGGTCATTGCCTTCAGCCCCGCTTTGGCTATGCTGTAAATCGGGTGTTTGGGCAGGGCGCGATCGGCGTGAGTATCGGTCAGATTAACCACCGCCCCATAGTTAGCCGTAAGTTCGGCGCTTAGCTGCTGGGTCAGAAAATAAGCGCCGCGCAGATTGCTACCCACGAGATCGTCCCACTGCGCTTGAGTCGAATCGCCGTAAGCGGTGGGATAAAAAGACGAGGCATTGTTGATGAGCACGTCCAGCCTTTTGTGGTGGGCGAGGACATCACGTCCCAAACGGTTCACAGATGCCTGATCTGTCATTTCGGCAGGCCAACAGCTAGCTGAATCGGCGCGGATTGCGTTGAGTTCATCGATCAGGGCCTGTGCAGCGGTAAGCGAACTGCGGTAGCTGATGGCGACGTCGAAGCCTTTGCTATGGAATGTGCGCGCGATGCAGGCGCCGATGCGAATCGCGGCGCCGGTGATTAAAACGACCTTAGTTGGCATGGTAACTCTCTGGGCGAATATGCAGGAGACGTTCTTCGACGGCGGCGAGTCTTAGCTCGCGCACGAAGGCGCCGATGTCGGTGGGTTTGGATTCTTTGATGGCTGCGCCCACGTCGATCGCCGTTGCTGCCTCGGCGAGGCTTTGCAGAAACGCGCGCTGGGGATACTCGCGGTTTTCGAATCCGGTACGACCACGGGCATCGGCTTCGCAGGCGAGCAAAAATTTATTCAAGCGCTCGGGGCGTCGAAACACATCGATCGCCTCGAGCAGGGTCAGCGCTTTGTCTGCATCCACGAGCGCAAGTCTGTGCAGTTTTGTGTGGTGTTCGCACACAAGCGCTGCGAGTTTTGCGAAATCATTAGGGACTTTTAGGCGTGCTGCCAGGGTATTGAGTAGGGGTAAACCGAGTGTTTCATGGCCTTTATGACTCGGCCAAAGCGCCTTGTTTGTCGCGCCCTTGCCGACGTCATGCACGAGGGTTGCATAGAGTATTTGCGGATCGTCGCTGAGCAGACGCGCCTGCTGCAGGCACATCAATGTGTGGATGCCGGTGTCAATCTCAGGGTGAAACTTGGCCGGCTGTGGCACGCCAAATAATGCGTCGACTTCGGGCAAGACAACGCCGAGCGCCTCGCAGTCGCGCAGTACGGTGACAAATGCCTCGGGGCTTTTACTCGCTAGCGCCTTGGCGAGTTCTTGCCATACGCGTTCGCTGACGAGGCTGGCAAGTTCTCCACTGTGGACAATGTTGCGCATAATTTCATTGGTTTCGGGCGCAACACGAAAGCCGAGCGAATGGAAGCGTGCGGCGAAGCGGGCAACGCGCAAAACACGCAGCGGGTCTTCTTCGAAAGCAGGCGAGACATGGCGCAAGATTCGCGCTGAAAGGTCGCCACGACCATTATAGGGGTCGATGAGTTCGCCCTCTTCGGACTCGGCGATGGCGTTAATAGTAAGGTCGCGGCGTGCAAGGTCTTGTTCGAGAGTGACAGTTTCGTTGGCGTCGAAAACGAAGCCAGTGTGACCCGGCGCAGTTTTGCGTTCGGTGCGGGCGAGCGCGTATTCTTCTTTGGTTTTAGGGTGCAAAAACACGGGGAAATCGTTGCCGACTTGAGCGTAGCCTAAATCGAGGATGTCTTGTTGGCGCGCGCCTACAATAACCCAGTCGCGATCCTTGATCGGGAGGCCGAGGAGTTTGTCGCGGACTGCGCCACCCACTAAATAAATTTTCATCGCTAGAGGTTACGTTTTCGAGTAAGCGAAGCGCTTGCCGTCTTCAAGGCGTAGCGCGGTCAGTTTTTGCCCCCACACAAAGCCTGTGTCCAGAGCATGGACGCGAGGCTTACCGGTGTGTCCTTCGAGCGCGGCCCAGTGGCCGAAGAGTATTTGCGCTCGCTCGCTTATGTTCTCATACATAAACCAAGGCTTGTAGCCGCGTGGCGCCATCGCAAGCCCCTCTTTGGCTTTGAGCTGCATGTTGCCAATAGCGTCGCAGTAGCGCACGCGGGTGAGGTAATTGGTAATCACGCGCAGTCTGTCGAGTCCTTCGAGGCCGTCGTGCCAACGTCGCGGTGTGTCGCCATACATATGCGTTAGGTAGGCGCGATAGTCGTCGCCCTGCAATGCGATCTCAACCTCGGCGCTCAATTCTAATGTCTGCTCTAGCGACCACTGCGGCGCGACGCCTGCGTGGAGCATCACAAAATCTTGGAGTCCTGCGTCG
>Ga0209198_1001212_pt1 | contig 20333 bp, 17 predicted proteins | sample COGITO_mtgs_1105_2_FD_184804 | JGI IMG/M metagenome (GOLD analysis project Ga0209198, IMG submission 184804) | Pelagic marine microbial communities from North Sea - COGITO_mtgs_110519 (SPAdes) (version 2) | ecosystem: Environmental > Aquatic > Marine > Epipelagic ...
GCGCCAGCGCAGACGAGGCTTCTGTTAGTGCTGTGGTCTTCGCTTCTATCGACTCTTTATCATCGCCTTTAAGCGCTTCTTCGAGTTCGGCGATTGCCGTATTGATTGCCTCTTTCTCTTCGTCAGTTGCTTTGTCGCCAGCTTCTTCAACAGTCTTCTTAGTCGCATGAATCATGCCGTCGGCTGTATTGCGAACCGTGACCATTTCTTCAAACTTCTTGTCGTCTGCTGAGTTCGCCTCGGCGTCTTTGATCATCTGATCGATCTCTTCGTCCGACAGTCCGCTGGATGCCTTGATCACAATAGACTGCTCTTTACCTGTCGCTTTGTCTTTCGCGGACACGTTAAGAATACCGTTCGCGTCGAGGTCGAATGCGACTTCGATCTGGGGCATGCCGCGCGGCGAAGGAGGAATGTCCGACAAGTCGAAACGACCAAGCGACTTATTCTGCGCCGCTTGCTTACGCTCGCCTTGCACCACGTGAATAGTCACGGCAGTTTGATTATCGTCTGCGGTAGAGAAAACCTGCGTCTTCTTGGTTGGGATAGTCGTGTTCTTCTCGATCAGCGTGCTCGCAACACCGCCCATGGTTTCGATACCAAGCGAAAGTGGTGTGACATCGAGAAGCAAAACGTCAGTGACGTCACCAGACAATACTGCCGCCTGAATTGCCGCGCCAACCGCTACCGCTTCGTCTGGGTTCACGTCTCGGCGTGGCTCTTTTCCGAAGAACTCTGTGACGCGTTTCTGCACGAGAGGCATGCGGGTCTGGCCACCAACGAGAATGACATCGTCGATACCACCGATTTGAAGATCGGCATCCGCGAGGGCAAGCTTCAATGGCTCGAGCGTACGCTCGACTAGGTCTTCAACGAGCGCTTCAAATTTCGCCCGTGTTAACTTTTGCACCAAGTGCTTAGGGCCGCTTGCATCGGCGGTAATGTAAGGAAGATTCACCTCAGTAGACTGCGATGAAGAAAGTTCGATCTTCGCCTTCTCTGCCGCTTCTTTTAAGCGCTGCAACGCGAGTGGATCGTTGTGCAAATCCATACCCGACGTTTTCTTAAACTCGTCTGCTAGATAATCGATTAGACGCAGATCGAAATCTTCACCGCCAAGGAACGTATCACCATTCGTCGACAATACTTCGAATGTGTGTTCGCCATCGGTTTCTGCAATTTCGATAATCGAGATATCGAACGTACCGCCGCCGAGGTCGTAAACCGCGATAGTAGAATCGCCCGCCTTCTTGTCCATACCGTAGGCAAGCGCCGCCGCAGTTGGCTCGTTGATAATGCGCTTCACGTCGAGACCAGCAATGCGGCCCGCATCTTTAGTCGCCTGACGCTGGGCATCGTTAAAGTAGGCAGGCACAGTGACAACCGCCTCGGTTACCGGCTCGCCCAAGAAATCTTCGGCGGTCTTCTTCATCTTCTTCAAGGTTTGCGCTGAAATTTGAGGAGGCGACATTTTCTCGCCATTTATCTCAACCCACGCGTCGCCATTATCGGCTTTTGAGATTTTGTAAGGCACCATTTTGATGTCTTTTTGGACAACATCGTCATTGAACTGACGGCCGATCAAGCGCTTGATCGCGAACAGCGTGTTGTTCGGGTTAGTAACGGCTTGGCGCTTCGCTGGTTGCCCAACTAATGTCTCGCCATCGCTCGCATATGCGATGATCGAAGGGGTGGTGCGATCGCCTTCGGCGTTCTCGATTACTTTAGCTTCGCCACCGTCCATCACTGCCACGCAGGAGTTAGTAGTGCCGAGGTCAATTCCTATTATCTTGCCCATCTTTATTCTCCATTTATCCGGCAGCTTCGCTGGCGGTCTTTAAGTCTGTCTTGGTACTAAATATTGGCGCAAACGCTGAGATTTCAAGGCGCACGGCTCACATCTTTCTGTTCAATCCCTATTTCGACACCATGACCATCGCCGGCCTAATCACCCTGCCATGCAGCGTGTAACCCTTCTGCATCACCGCGATAACCGAATTGGGCTCCGCATCTGGGCTTTCCTGTATCGACATCGCCTGATGGAGCTGCGGGTCGAAAGGCTCGCCAAGCGGGTCAACCGCCTCGATGTTGAAGCGCGTAAAGCAATCCATAAACCCTTTCAATGTGAGTTCGACGCCTTCTTTAATCGCCTGAACCGCCTCATCTTCGCTCGCCTCGGCAGCAGCCGCAGACCGCTCGAGGTTGTCCATTACTGCGAGAAGCTCGGTACTAAACTTCTCCTGACCAAACTTGTGCGCCTTCTCGATATCTTGCTCGGTGCGCCGACGCAGATTCTGCATTTCGGCTTGCACTCGTAAGAGTTCATCGCGGGCCATTCCAGCCGCTGCTTCGGCAGCCTCTAGTTGCTCTTGTAAACGGTTCATTTCGTCGGCCGGTTGCTCGCCCTCGAGCGCATCTTGTGCGTCGGCAACGCTCGCGTCTTGCGTCGCTAATTCTGGACTCGCTTCATTTTCGACCTGGTCTTGATCGGGGTTCTGATCGCTCATAGCTTCCTCTCGTAATTCCCTTAGTTATTAGCTGCTTGCAGCCTATCTTGCGGCCTATAAAGAGGCGTTCGAGGCCGTCGCTCCTAGCATCGGAGCCCCGACAACGCATTCGATTGCTCGTATATGGGGTCGCCTTCATCGCTTTCAACTCCCGCGACACCTTAAAGTACGCGACTTCAATAGCAAGATTTAGTGCATACAGCACTCACCATCACCTATACTTCGTCCCGTTAACTCCATCAATTCGTGATCGCGGAAACTGTTCTATGCTCTTGCAGCTAGCCATCCAAAACTACGCCACCGTCGACAGCCTCGAGATAGAATTTGGCCCAGGAATGTCCGCGATAAGCGGTGAGACCGGCGCGGGTAAATCAATCATGCTGGGCGGCCTCGGGCTGACACTGGGCGACCGGGCCGACAAGAGCATTGTGCGCAGCGGTGCAAGTAAGGCCGAAATCAGCGCTTTGTTCGACATCGCTGCTATTAAACCTGCAATAGCCTGGCTGACTAAGCACGAACTGACTGATGATAACGAACCTGATCGCTGCATATTGCGCCGCGTTGTTGGCGAAGACGGCAGGTCTAAGGGCTTTATTAACGGCTCGCCTGCAACGCTCGGCGACATGAAAACCTTTGGCGAAATGCTTATCGACATCCATAGCCAACACGAGCACCAGTCTCTCTTGCAGCGCACGACACATCAGCGCCTTCTGGATGAATACTGTGTCGACGCGGCTGCTGCGCAGTCTCTCGCCGCTGCATACAAACTCTGGCTCAAGAACAAACAGTCAATCGAGCAGCTAAGCGAGCGCAGCGAAGACGGCTCGGCGCAGATTCAATTGCTCAGCTATCAGCTAAGCGAACTAGATGAGCTCGCGTTGGGGGGGGATGAACTCGAGAGCCTCGAGACTGAGTTCAAACAGCTTAGCAATGCCGATGAAACTATCGCCTCGGCTCAGGCCGCATTAGACTGCTGCGCGGGCGATGGTGAAGGTAACGCGGGCGACCTTCTCACCAAGGCCAAAGGCATACTCGCGGCTCTCCGAGGCAAGGGGGCCAGATTAAGCAATGCAGCGACGTTGATTGACTCTGCGTCGATTCAGCTCGACGAGGCGATTGATGACCTGCGCTTCTTTGTCGATGGATTCGAAGCCAACCCGCAGCGCCTCGAACAGGTAAACCAGCGCCTCAGCGACATCTATGCGCTCGCGCGCAAACACCGCGTTAAGCCCCCAGAGTTGCTCACACTTACTGACAACATGCGCGCTCAACTGCAGAGCATAGAAAACAGTGACGAAGAATTAGCACAGCTGAAAGCAGCAGATTCGACTCTTCGCGCTGAGTTCAACAAAGTGGCAGCAAAGGTGAGTGCGCAGCGTAAAGTCGGCGCAGTCAAACTCGCCGAGCAGGTGGATGAGCAGCTGCAGAGTCTGGGCATGCCACACGCACGGCTTGAGGTCGCACTTACACCCAATGCCTCCGATAAGCCTAGCGCGAGTGGCGTCGAAACTATCGAATTTCTCGTAAGTACGAACCCAGGCCAGAGCGCCAAGCCGCTTATTAAGGTGGCGTCTGGCGGCGAACTCTCGCGCATAAGCCTCGCTATTCAGGTAATCACAGCGCAGACCTCACGCACGCCAAGCTTGGTATTCGACGAGGTAGACGTTGGCATTGGCGGCGGTGTAGCAAAAATCGTTGGGGAATTGCTGCGCAAGCTTGGAGAATCGAGTCAGGTACTCTGTGTGACGCATCAGGCGCAGGTTGCCGGTCAGGGTCATAGTCATTATTTTGTGAGCAAGTCGGTGCAGGCAAGTGGCGACTCAACGCTAACCCAAATCGATAAATTGGACGAGGATAGCCGCCTGAAAGAGGTCGCTCGCATGCTGGGCGGCGACGACTGCAGCGCCGAATCAGTGGCGCATGCTAAGCAAATGATGGCGTCTTCTAATTTGGCAAAGCCAAGCAAAAGCCCTAAAAAACAAGCCAGTTCACTTATAGTCGATCCAAAAATCAAACCAAAGAAAACGCGATGATATATGGCTTGACCCGCAGCTAGCTCTGACAGGCCGCGCAAAGCCCGTATAAATAGAGGCTATGGTCGGTTATTTTGAATTCGTATTTAAGCGCGATCTTCTCTTGCTGCTCTTCGATCACTGCGTCGTAAAATTCCTGCACCTGACCGCATTTATTGCAGACGATATGGTCATGGTGATGTCCGGTACTCAGCTCGAATACCGATGTGCCGCCCTCGAAGTGGTGCCGGGTGACAAGTCCCGCGGCCTCAAATTGAGTTAGTACTCTGTAGACCGTGGCCAGACCCGTGTCTTCATTGGCTTCGAGCAGCATCTTATACACGTCTTCTGCAGAAACGTGTTTTGTTTCGGAACTCTCGAGCATTTGGAGGATCTTAACCCTCGGGTGAGTTACCTTGAGTCCGGCATCGCGAAGTTCTTGATTCTCTGAGCTCATGTTTACCCTTTAGGTCTAATGGTGGCATTGCGCCTAGGTTAACTCTGCAACGCGGTTCGTGCTGACCGCGCAACTGGGTTACCATTATGCCCCTAAGCCGGACCAACGGCAAAACAAGGAACAACTCTTCACTCATGCGCATATTAAAATCTTGGCTCGCTATCGCCTCTTTCTTAGTACTTAGCAGCTGTAACAACATCGGATCGATGGATTTCCCTGGTGTTTACAAAATTTCGATTCCGCAGGGAAATATCATCACTCAGGAGATGGTCGACCAGCTCCGACCCGGAATGACCAAGCGTCAGGTCATTTTCGTCATGGGGACTCCGTTAGTTCGCGACCCCTACCATCAGGACCGCTGGGATTATGTTTATAACTTTCAGCCAGGCGGAGGCGAGCGCGGCCAAGAGCGTCTTTCAGTCCTTTTCCAAGATGATCAGCTTTTACAGATTTCTGGAGATTTCAAGCCGACTGAGCCTGAGACCGACGGTTAGTGCCATAAGCTCGACAGATAAGGTGATCTGGAAAGAAAAGCTATCCTCAAAGGCATGTCGTCAACTCAGCCCCAAAACGATTTCTAGAGATCTCTCTCAGCAGATAATTTCCCAATCACGGCTATATCCTCACCCTTGTTGATGGGTGGGGTAACAATAAATACTAGCAGCACACCTGACTCCGGTGCCGTAATTGTCTCCAATTCGCTGCCATGATAATCGGAAATCACTCCAAGGCGAGTGCCTGCGTTTATATAATCTCCAGTTTTTACCAGAGAGTCTGGACTCCAGATACCATTATGATCGCTTTTTAGACGAACGCGATCACTAATAAACAGAGAGTTTTCGTTTGATTCTGGAGAACCATCGATCATTTCTAACTCACGCATGACATTAATTACACCCACGGTAATCGGGTCCACGTACTGACCGTCAATTAAGCCGCGCTCACCTGACTCAACATCTATGGCAGGGATTCCGAGTGTTACAGCCTGAGAGCTCGTGTAAATGGCATCTTCAACTGAATCATAGGATCCGGAAAACAAAACAATCGTTTTTAGCCCAAAGGCAATCGCAATTCTTCGCGATAAGCGGATTACTTCCTCCCCTCCAGCCTCGGCATAGTAAGCGCTATAAGACGGCCGCAAACTTTCGTTTCCGTCGCCTGCATGGATATCAATGACAAAATCAGAGCGTTTTATTATCTGCTGAGTAAGGACGAAGGCTATGCGTTCGGTAACGGACCCATTTAAACTTCCTGGAAAAGATCTATTTAGATTTTTAAGATCATTCGGCCCGAAGTAAATAGTCCTGCCCACAAATGCAGGAAGGTTCGCGATATGTACAATGACAATCGTACCGGTTAGATGAGTTGGGTCGATCTGTCTCGCCAAATACTGCATAGCAAGAATTGGTGCATACTCTGATCCATGTATCCCTGCAATCAACGTTAGAGTTGGGCCACTATATGTCCCGTTGTGAACTGTAATCGGAATCTTCGATTCAATTTCGTCATCCCCAGCTGGCACATGAATTGAGCCGCGATACGTCTCTCCAGCTTGGACAATCACATCACTGATTTCAAATGCCAAATTTGCTTCTTTTTCCTGAGCCTGAGCCATGCTTGCTAGTACTAAAAGCGAAAAACCTAGCACTTTTCGCAGCACATCTATTCCAATCCTCATATTTCCTCTTCATGACACTTATGAGCCACGCAAAAAGTAAAGTTTTTAACGTGGGCTATCGTTAGAATTGAAGAGCCTAACAGCGTTATGGCCGTTTCACTCGTTGAATCAAACATACCTTCACCAACTACCGCTATCAATGAAAGCAACATTAGACCAAAAAAGCCTCACAGGACCAACGCAATACGGCGATGTTTTAAAAAGCCAATACCTCACGCGCTAACGCTTAAAGGAATAACTAAAAAAAGAAGAACGAAGTGCAGTGCTTCACCTTGCAAGAACCTTGTGTTCAACGCAGGTGCGAGAGTGACTAAAAGAGGCGTCAGCAGGTAATGCAGCACATAAGCTGAAGGAAAAAGACTGGTGATTTGTCTAAATTATATTGCAAATTTTCAAAATAATTTTTTTAAAGGCACTAAAGTCAAGTTACTATTTCTCCATTGCAGCACATATTATGATGAAAATTTTTAGCCTTTAGTTCTCTAGAAAATTCGAATACACAGTCTCCCACTTTAGAATTATATCCAAAAATTTGTTACTAATGAGGGGAAAAAATTTTTTCTACACCGAGCTATTTAAAAAAAGCATTAAAGTGCTCGAAAACGACTTTATATCGAAGTCTAGATAGCCTGAAATTTCAACTTTCTAATTTAAGATTAGCTGGTGGTTACCTTAACAGATTTCCACCAGCTAATACTTTTAATTATCAGTCAAATCTAATACTCAAACCTCAAACCTAACGTCACTCCCCGACCGAACTCAGGTGAATAATTCTTTAAGAATGAAGCGTGATTCCTAATTTTCTCGTTCAACAAATTATCACCACGCAAAAACATTTTGACTTCTGAATCGGTTCCGACAGAAAGATGATAATCCGCATATAAAGACACTAGGGTGTAACCATCTGTCTCTAGCTCAAGTCGACTCACATCGCTTTGTCTGTTGAACCGCGTAACATGTAGATGAGTGCTCCAATTATTACCGAAAAATCTCAGTTCAGTACCAATTTTTGATGTTGGAATACGAGGGAGATTGCCGCCCGTGTTCAATTCAGCGGACACCATATCACCAAAGAAGCCCATTTCAGCGTTGTATCTGTCATTACTCGCTAGAGTAAAGTTCACCTCGGCTTCCAGCCCCGTAAAGATAACATCCCTCTGCGTATAAGAGGCAATAGGCGACTCTTCATGCTCTTCGCCGGTGATATCCAAATAGATATAATTATCGACTTCGTTTCTGTAGGCATTGAATTCGCCAGTGACGCCTCCAGAATTAAGACGATAACTCATTTCGATGTTTGTAGATTGTTCAGTTTCGAGATTTGGATTGCCAATTTCAAATAGCCCTGTTGCTGCATGAAGTACAAATTTCTCGTCATCCGCATAAGCATTGCAAGTATCGAGAGATACATTAGAGAATAATTCCTCAACCGATGGCGCACGCTCTGAACTTGATAGGGAAAGCATGATGTTACTGCGATCGTTTATGTCATATAAACCACTCGCACTCACGCTCGTGACATCATCGTCATAACCGCAGCGCGCCGGACTTACTTTAGCAGACTCAACCCTAAATCCGAGCTCGCCGGTAAAATCATCAATCTGATACCGCTCAACTCCGAACAATCCGACGTTACTGATATCTGAAGCAGCAATAAAAGCTTCCTCTCCAGTGGCACTAAACTCGGACTCAGCCATTTGAACACCATAAACTCCAGACCAATTACCGGTCGGCGTTCGAGTCAGCGTAAATCGTGAATTTATCCCGTCATTTTTGAAGAGCGTGCCAACCTCTACCCCTCCATCTTCGAAAAATTCAATTTCACTATGCTCGTATTCAGAGATGCCAACAGAACCCCGAATGCTCTGTATCCAAGAGTTTTGAAATCTATACTCGCCCTTAAAATCATAGCGTGTTTGGTCTAGAGCAAGCCGCACAGACTCGACTTCCTCACCACCATGATCGTCGTGATCTTCGTCATGATCTTCGTCGTGATCTTCGTCGTGATCTTCGTCGTGATCTTCGTCATCCTCTTCATGACCAGCATGGGAATGCGTGCCAGGTGGAAGGCCGTATCCTGACTCAAAAGTGTTATATGAAAATCCAAAAAATCCCTGATCACCCACGAAAGAAAAGCCAGCGGTACCACCCTCAGCCTCACCGTTAGAATTCCCAATAAATCCATTTGTGTTGGGAACCTCTTCTTCATGGTCGTCATGGTCCACCTCATGATCGTCATGGTCGTCATGATCTTCTTCATGATCATCGCCCATAAAGGAATGCGTAAGCTCCTCAAGCCGCTCAACCGCATCCTCATCGATCGCAAAGCCTTCGATTTTTACGTTTTCATTCTCTCTGGTAAAATAATCTAAGTGAACTCCAAAATTACCAATAGAGCCATCGAACCGGAGAACCGTCTTATCTTCTCGACTGACTGAGTTATAATTTTGTTCTATTTGAAAATTAGTCTCATCAGTCAATTTTTCGGGGATACGGTTATCAATAACATTGATTACCCCGCCGATTGCACCGGAACCATACAATAAGGTAGACGGGCCTCGTACGATCTCCAGACGATCTGCTAACAAAGGCTCAGTCGCATTGGCGTGATCAGGGCTTAGGCTCGAGGCGTCAGTAATTGAAACACTGTTCTGCAAGACTGCTACCCTATTGCCGGTTTGTCCCCGCAGTATTGGCTGCCCGACACCGACGCCAAAAGACGCGTTATGGACACCAAGTTCATTCTTGAGTGTATCTCCGAGTGAGTTGGTGACTTTTTCCCTCAATTCTTCACCCGAAAGCACCGTTATGGGCAGCATTGTTTCTGCCCGAGTGCCTGCGAATGCTCCGGTAATGATAATTTCTTCTATACGTTCTTCTTCATGCAGCGGCCTTGGTTCTTGAGCGCCAGCGAGAAACGATGTCGAGGCGAGGGCTACTGCAATGGCAATACGCGTGGGGTATACAATTCTCATGCTAAAAAACTCCGATGAATTCCAAATTAATACTAAAAATATTACTTATTAAGTAATCAGCCCAGTACGGATTGTCCTTACGTGGCTAATAATTCTGAGCCAAGTGAATCGTTAGGTGGAGCTCGTATGTATATTCTTAATGAAGTCCTCTTTCTCGGAGCAGAATGACTGGCGCTTAACTTTCTTAAAGGCAAAATGCGTGCCGTACTATCAAAAGAAACGGCTAAAACGGTATCGCTTTTATTATTTTTAGGGCAAAAATCGCAGTCAGCGTGCACGCCATAATTAGCACTGTGACTGTGAGTTAAGACTGCCACTTGTGTGGCAACGAGAAGGGCGCACGAAAGAGCCAAGGCCGGAAATAACCACCTAAATCTCTTTTGAGACCGCGACCATAGAGGTCCGACTAGTATCGACTGTTTAGCCAAATCAAATCACTCACGCTAATTTCTATAACTTATTTATGCCTGCTGACGCCGCCGATATAACTCTGCAATTATAAATCCGGCTCGTACAGCATGTTTAATGAGAAATTAAGAGAGTGGGGGTGCTCTAACTTGAGCTTTGTAGATACGCGCGACTTGCGCATCCAGGGGTAGACCGTCAACCACGGTCGTTATTACTTTAAAAATCGGCATATGTACCGAATTCGCGAGAACGGAATCGTCTAGACTGATGCTGAGGCAAATAGCGCAGTCGGCACTTAAATCAAGATGTTTATCATGGCCGTGAGATTTTTCTGCAACCTGCGCGAAAAGGAATAAGACACACAGCGCTACGACGCCCACTGCTGGGAGGCGAAAGCTCAGTAATTGAGTGAGCACTGGTTGAAGGAATTTTTTCGACAGCATGCTCCTGAGTTTCACACAGATTGCCGAAATGTCAATAGGCCAAGCTTAATCATATAGGCGTGATGCTTTATCTTTCAGTTTATTTCTTGGCTCTTTAAAACAAAATCAGTAATTTCGTTCCTTTACTCACCTCTCACTTTAAAGCGCCTAATGTCTAAAGCAACTTCGCGAACTCAGCCAATGAATCGACTCCAACAATGTCCTGTGCCAATAAGTAGAGGTCATGGCGAGGCAAGTGAGGAAGCGCATTATTTAATACATGCAGATGCGCTTGCTCTTGCTCATAACGAGCTAGCATAAAATCACCACCATCGGCCGGCGATCGCTTGTTAACCACGAGGCCAGCGACATTAACATGCGCGGCCTTAAGCTGCGCATAGAGCTCGATGGACTCAAGAACGGGAAGCCGCTCGGCGGCAAGAACGATGACAAAAGCGGTTGTCTCTTGATTGCTTAATTGGTCGCGCAGATTAGTAAACCTTAGCTTGCGGCGATGTAAGATTCCGCGAATTCCAGACTCACGCATCTTCTCGGCGTCTTGCGAATCGGCACTAAATGTCTTTTCTTCCATCGACGAATCACGACCTAGGTCGCGCACAACCTGCGCGAAACTGTCTGCCTTTTCCTGCCTTTTGATGAGTCCCTCTGTCCATGCTGACATCATCTCCGGCAGCGCCATCAGCCGCGCAGTATGCCCCGATGGCGCCGTATCAAATACGATGAGGTCATAGTCTTTAACGCCCTGTTCGACAACCTCGGCGATGCGCTCCATCAGGGCCGCCTCCTGCATACCGGGCGCGTCTTTCGATAGCGCCATGTGCTTGTCGACCTCACCACGTAGGTGAACCGGCATCAGTTTGTGCAGCGAAGACGTAATTTCTTTGAGATGCAGCCGCACTGTCTCGTCAGGATCCAATTCGAGTCCGTCGAGGCCAGGCGCGAGACGCACAGGCTTGGACCCGATAGCGCGATCGAAAAGATGCCCGAGATTGTGTGCGGGATCCGTCGACACAAGCAGCACTTTGCCCCCGGCCTGCGCACGCGCAAGCGCGGTCGCTGCCGAAACAGTTGTCTTGCCAACGCCACCCTTGCCGCCGAAGAAAAGTATTTTTTTGGTCTGTGCGAGTGCTAACAACAATGGACATGATCCAGTGGTGACCGTTCCATGCCCATGCGAATATGCCAGTCATGAAAACGGTCGTAGACGATTGGGAGCAGCTCCATCGTGTAGAAAGCGGCGGGGTTAGGAATGCCGAGCGTCTCGGCAAAAATGAGCAGCATAAAAAGATCTTCTTCGTCGCGCTGCGCGCGGGCGAAAGAGCGTCTATAAGGCGTCACATAAAATTCATGCAGCCCCCCTTCAACCCGCGCAAGAATATCGAGCAATGCGTCGAGTGCTTTTGCTTTATTGCTTTTCTCTGAATCTGTCATCGCGCTGTCGAGTGCCTCCTAGGCCTGATGCTCGTCTTTACGCTGCTTGGCTGCGTGTTTCGCGGCCTCTTTCGCCGCCTCTTTGGCTAACCGTTTTTCCTCTGCTCGGGCGAGTCTCGCCTGCATCGGATCGATAGTAAGCGGCCTGTATATCTCAATTCTATCTAGGTTCTGAACCGAATACTCGTGTGGCAACGGCCGCCCCTTGCCATCTAGAGGCTGTGAGAATATGCCAAGATCGAGATTGTCCATCTCGATCTCCGGAAAGTCTTTCACAATATTCGACAACCTCACGGCCTCCACCGCAGTGGTGCCTTGCTCAACGGTCAGCGTTACCAGTCTCTGCTTGGTTGGCGAGGCATAAACGACCTCAACCTGAATTTCGTTGCTCTGCTTAGTGTCCATTGGCCAGTTCGAATGATAAGAAAAGATTTTGACTAATCGCACTATTTAACGCGATGAGTCTTAGTATTGGCAAGGCTGCTAACCGTAGACCAACTTTGCACGATCTACTAACGCATCAACTAGACTATTCGCAGAACCACTAACCAATTTACCCACAGCCTTATCTACAAGTGAGTATTTGAATTCGAAATCCATTTCGAAACTAACTTTACACGCGGCATCCGTCAGCGCATCGAATTGCCACACCGCAGAAAACTGGGAGAAATTACCTTCCTCTAGCTTCATCTCTATGCGACTCGGTGCACAAAGCGTGTTACGGGTAACGAAGGTTTGTGTGATTCCTGCCTTAGCCAGACTTAATTCGCCAACGAGTTCGGTGTCAGAGAGAGAGAGTATTCGAGCCGAGCGGCAGCCTTGCATAAACTGCGGGTACTGTTCGATATCATTCACCAGATCGAACATCTGCTGCGCCGAATAGCCGATCAGCGCGCTGCGCGAAACTTGTGCCATAGCCGCTTGCCCGCTAGAGATAGATCTGAATGACGGTGCTGACAAAAACTGAGAACAGCACTAGCGGGATAATTGTCCCAAGCGCAAAATTCAAATACCGCTGCAGCAGCGAGCCCTCATAATCATCGTCGCCGATTATCAGCTCAGAGGTCAGTCCGCTCATTTTCCAGCGGTAGGCAGTAAACAAACACACCGTAAAGCCAACAAGCGGCAAGATGGTTTCATAGAACACATCATAGACCACGTCGAAAAATGATTTACTCAGGCCGCCGTAGCTCGTAAACGAGGTGAAGAATTCGGACATACCAAACGACAGCGTTGCAGGTATGGCAAAAAGTGTCAGCAGAACAGCCTGAGTCAGCACCGCCTTGCGGCGAGTCATTTTGAATTCGTCTATCCAATAGGAGATGGGAATTTCAATAATTGACACCAACGAGGTGAGCGCTGCAAAGAACACCAAAAGAAAAAATACGATAGCGACTATCGTCGCACCCAGATACCCGACGGCAGCTTGCATCGACAAAAAGATTTTAGGCAGAAATGAGAAAATAAGTCCTACGCTACTCGTCGATAGGTCGTCGGTATTGGTGTTGGGATCAAAGGCGAAAATAGCAGGCAAAATGAGTAAGCCGGCAAAGAAGGCGATACTGGTATCCATTACCGCTACCGTGCGCGCCGAACCAGGAATACTATCCTCACGGCTAAAGTACGAGCCGTAAGTGATCAAAATTCCCATACCCAATGAAAGCGAGAAAAACGCCTGACTTAACGCACCATTCACTGTCGACAGGCTCATTTTGGTGAAATCGGGAACGAGATAGTAGGCAATACCTGCGCTCGCCCCTTCGAGGGTTAGTACAAACAAAGTGAGTGCAACCAACATCACAGCGAGCGTCGGCATGAGTACTCGCGCTAGGCGTTCAATGCCACCCTTCACACCGCCTAAAAGAATCAAGAAGACCCCAACAAGGAGAACGATTGCATAGCCGAAGAGCGAAGGCGCGGCGACAATCTCGCCGAAAGTCTGTTCCTGCGAGAGCCGATCGAGGCCGCCGCCCGCAAGCTCTTTTAAATAGACGACCAGCCAGACAGTAATGACCGTATAGAACACAGCAATCATGAACGGTGTAATAATTGCCAGCATGCCTGTAAGCCGCCACTTAGCAGAGCCGCCTGAGATGGCGTCAAAAGCGCCTACCGGATTCCGCTTAGCGCGTCGGCCCATAGCGATTTCGGCCATCATCACGGGATAGCAAATAAACGCGACGAAGAGCAGGTAGATGATGAGAAAGGCCGCGCCGCCATTTTTAGACGCCATGACGGGAAAGGCAACCAAGTTGCCAAGACCCACGGCCGACCCCGCCGCCGCCAGAATAAAACCCAATTTAGAGCTAAACTGCCCGCGTGCTTGCGACATGGAATCCTATTCCTTTTTCAGACTGTTTTTCTTTTTCGCATGGCACTCAACAAGCACTGCGCGTGAGCGATCGATTCTATCAGCGGCACTAGTGCAGCACAACGCGGCAGCTAGGTGATTAACCTGCAAAATACCCCGCCGAAAAGCGTGACAGACGGGGCTGTTTCTGACAGTTTTAGCCTTGTAGAAAATTTCATATTAACGGCCTAAAAGAGCAAAAGCATGATTCACACTAGCCTACTCCCAGAAATCACTATTCCAGACACTTTATTAACTCCTTATGTGCTCCAACGCGCAGATCGGCTCGCCGACACTCCCGCGCTCGTCGATGGCGCCACGGGCAGAACACTTACCTACGCAGAATTCGCAGGTGCCGTGAAGGCCATGGCAGGCGGCCTTAAGGCACGCGGCTTTGGTAAGGGCGATGTCCTTGCGATAATGGCGCCGAACGTTCCTGAGTACGCTGTCGCCTTTCATGGCACAGCGTGGGCGGGTGCCACAGTGACAACAATCAACCCAACCTATACTGCGCATGAAGTGCAGCACCAGCTAAAAGATTCTGGTGCGACTCTTCTGGTCACCGTCTCGATGTTCTTGCCCATAGCCAAAGAGGCCGTTGAGGGTACCGGCGTTACCGAAATCTTTACTATCGACCCCAGCGATGCCTCGCCAATGACCGCATTGATGGGCGAGCCACTGCTCGAACAGGTCGAGGTTTCACCTGACGACGTGGTGGCGCTGCCCTACTCGTCTGGCACTACAGGCCTGTCGAAGGGCGTGATGCTGACTCACCGTAATTTGGTCGCCAACCTCGTCCAGACCACCGCCGTGCTGGCAGTGGATGAGGGCGAAACCATGCTGTCTTTCCTGCCTTTCTTCCATATTTACGGCATGCAGGTTCTGATGAACAATGCGCTCGCGCAGGGCGGCAAAGTTGTCACCATGGCGCGTTTCGATCTCGAGCAATTCCTGCAGCTCGCGCAAGACCATCACGTAAAGCGCGCTTTCGTTGCGCCGCCAATCGTTCTCGCACTCGCTAAACACCCCTTGGTTGAGAAGTATGATCTCAGTAGCCTGGAGTCTGTCTTCAGCGGCGCCGCGCCTCTTGGTGCAGAATTAGCAGAGGAGGCCGCGGCCAGACTAGGCTGCGAGGTAGTCCAAGGTTACGGCATGACAGAGTTGTCGCCGGTGAGCCATTCGACCCCGAAGGGCATGTACAAGCCGGGCAGTATTGGCATTCTCATTCCTTCTACCGAAAGCCGAATTGTCGACCCCGAGACAGGCAAAGACCTAGGGCTCGGCGAAGACGGTGAGATCTGGGTGCGTGGTCCACAAGTTATGCCTGGTTACCTCAACAATGAGGCGGCAACTAAAGACACCATAGACGACGAAGGCTGGCTACACACCGGAGATATTGGCCATGTAGACGCCGACGGCCACTTCACTATCGTTGATCGCCTAAAAGAACTGATCAAGTTCAAAGGGTTTCAGGTCCCACCAGCCGAGCTTGAGGCTCTACTCGTCACGCATCCATCGGTCGCGGATGCTGCGGTTATTGGCATCCCCGATGACGAAGCAGGCGAGCTACCCAAGGCTTTCGTCGTGCTCAAAGACGGCGAGAATGTGAGCGCCGACGATATTAAGCAGTTTGTTGCCGCAAAGGTTGCGACCTACAAACAAGTTCGTCTGCTTGAGTTCGTGGACGCCATTCCTAAGTCAGCGTCAGGTAAAATTCTGCGCCGCATGCTCCGAGACCAATAGAGGCAAGTAGAGACCATTAGAGACCAATGGAGCCCAATCCTGATTAGCCAAGCTGGCTAGATCTGCCTGCGAGCTCAGCGCATAAAATACGTCAGTATTTATGCGCTGAGCTCGAAGTACCGCTAAGCCCCTCTAGCCGAAACTGCTATACTCCCTCCCATGGCTAAGAAAAAACCCACCGTCTCGGACGGCACTATCGCTCTTAACAAGAAGGCGAAACACGAATACTTCCTCGAAGAGAGCTTCGAGGCGGGCGTCGTTCTCGAAGGCTGGGAAGTCAAAAGCCTGCGCATGAAAAAGGTTCAGCTGGTCGACAGCTATGTGCTACTAAAAGACGGCGAAGCCTTTCTCCTCGGCTGCCAAGTCACGCCACTCGACACAGCGAGCACCCATGTCATCGCCGACCCCACGCGCATAAAGAAGCTGCTCCTGCACAGCAAACAGCTCGCTAAGCTTTTCGCGACCGTACACCAAAAAGGCCACACCTGTGTCGCCGTGAAATTGTATTGGAAGGGACACCTCGTTAAGTGTCAGATAGCGCTCGCCAAAGGTAAGCAAGACCACGACAAGCGCGCCACTGAAAAAGATCGTGAGTGGCAGGTCGATAAACAGCGCATTGTGCGCAACGCTAATCGCTAGATCGACCATTACCCTCTCTGTAATGATTTATCGTGACCGATACGGTTTCGTGCTATTGTTCGCAGACTTGGGGGTGATTTGGATTCGACGCCGGTATCAAAACCTTAGGTGCATGCCGAGAGGGTAGTAACTCTCGTAAATCAATTACTGCAACTTTATAGTTGCCAACGACGAAAGCTACGCCCTAGCAGCCTAAGAGCTTGCTAGCGATTACCGCCGGGATGCCCGTAAACTGGTATTTGGTAATCGTCATCTAGAACGGGATCGCCAGTGGAACGCGCTTGACGTGAAGCGGCTAAATAGTATCAAGCTCGCCCAATTCACCCTGCCCGTCGGGCCGATGAGGGTTAACCTAGTAGACGACGCTATGCATGTAGAGCCGAAGATAGAGAGCTGACGGACGGGGGTTCAATTCCCCCCGCCTCCACCAAATACAAGTCCGCGCAAGTCCAACGAAGTCTTTAAAGCCCTGTTAATCAGGGCTTTTTTGGTTTTACTACTCCCTCGAAGCCCGTTAAGCTCCTACTGAATCCGAGTAATTAGGGGGTATTTTTGGGGGTACTCCCGTAAGATTTTTCCAGATACCCCCAATTCAAAGCTTTGCAAAAGCTAACAGCCACAGCAGTGAAGCAAGCAAAACCTAAAGCCAAGCCATACAAACTAGCCGATGCTCGGCTAGCTTTCCCGAAAAAATTGAACGCCATGTACGCTTTCCTGAATACCTAATCGCCCGTCCAGAATAGTATGTACTAGCAAAATAGGGAACCTTTCTGAGCAAGTGGGGGGGTGCCCCGGAGGTGGGGTGCTGGTTGGGTGGTTGATAAAGAAATAGGGGGTGGGGTCTGAGTTAGCTTGACACGCGGGGTTACCATGCAGGCTCTAGCACCACATAGAGGCCCTAAATATGCAGATCAAGCGGTTACTGGACGAGAAGAGCGCAGCGCTAAGCTAGCGGAGCTTTATGAGCTCCACTACCTAGTCTATGAGGATCATTGCCCAGAAAATGGTCCCGCTCTCTCCATCACTATCATATCGCTGTCAGCGGTGATTTTATTTATATTCCCCCACTGACCATACTCAATAATCGTACCATCAGAATCAGTAAGGTTATATCCACCCCAGCCAAGAGCTAAAGAATTCCCTATCTCTCGATAGCCATAACTCCAAGCATCTAAGGCAACACCGGGAACCGCATTAGTAGTCAACGATTCAGAGATATCCTCCTTGCCGGAAATAACGCGACCATTACCAGAAATAACATGAAGCCCATCATCCAGAAATAAATCAGCAACCGCTTGAGGATTGGTAGCATTGTTTTCCTCATACGTCGTCACGATGCGGTTCAAAGCATCCGCGCGCGGGCCTATATAAACTGCATCTCTGACTTGGGGAACAGCTAAACTACTGGGATTCATTCCCCCTGTAGCCATGTCACCCGCCGACTCCATAAGCATTAAGAGACGGCCAGCTTTGAGCTGAAACGCGTTGCCCCAAAGACCAGTCGCTCCAATAGTCCCGTCAGCATTTATCACTTCATAGGTTCCTGCTCCAATTACAATGTCGTCAGAAATAAATTTCGCTATTTCGGCAATGGCTTGAATTGTTGTCGCCCCATCGGGGCTGGAAAAATCAACAACAAATTCTGAAATTATGGCTTCTCTGCCATAAGTTGGAGTAGCTGAAGTAGACACAATGCGGATTGCATCTTCACTATAGAGTTGACCTATCGCTTCGGCGTCGCCCGACGCCCAGGCAGCGCTAAAAGATTCTGTAAACTGATCCATCAAATTATTTGCGGTAACCTCGTCAACTTGCTCGATATTTATTGGGCTTTCAGAGCAACTAGCGATCATTAGAGTAGTTGCTAATATGACGGTTCTATAAGTTAAGCTTTTCATTCTATTTCCCCTGACGTTTTCGGAATTAAAAATTGACCTCGTTATAATTCTATTCAATCCATAAATAGCAATGTTGTTGCAGATAATAAGCACCCCCTTAAATCTCTACAACTTCTCTCGTTTCATCTTTGAGTCACTGAGACTCCTTTACAACATCAGATAAACCATTCACCCGCGCAGGATATCTACTTTTCTAGTTCTCAGGCGCACCTAACCGTGCGTTCAGAATAGTATGTATCCGAGCGCAATGGAACCATTCTGACTTATCGGGGTGTGCCTTAGGATGGATTAGGGGTATAAAAGAAGTTTACTCAGCAAAGCTATAACCATCATCACCTAAGACTATATTAGTCCATTTGGCTTTTCCAGAGGCGGCAAATACGAGAAAGATGAGGCAATGTGACAAACCTTGTTCCCAGCGTAGTATTGGAGGGCGTCGCCGAACTGATTGAACAAAATGGGCAAGACCCCGTTGAATTGTTTCGACGTGTCGGGATGCCTGAAGCGGCTCTCTTTGAGCCGAATGTGTTGATCCGCCCTGAGCACTGTGCCAACCTTCTGGAACTGGCCGCTGTCGAGTGTAGCGATCCTTTTTTTGGTCTCAAGGTTGGCTGCTTACAACGCTTCGATATCATGGGCAACCTGTGGTTAATGGCCCGTCAAACTGAAACAATTGGCGAAGAGATGCAGTTAATCTCTGAAAACCTTGCTTTACACACTGACTCCATGACGAGCTATATTTCAAGTGACAGTCCATCGGGCAAACTAATGTCCTTTGAATTTAAAACACCAGTCAACCCTCAATCTCTTGAGCAACCACTAACTCGGTCGCGTGTCCAGGTGTCAGAGCTGGCCCTGTCACTAACCTGCAATGAGTTCAGGCGCTCACTAGGCCGTGATTTGATGCCTGACTATGTTCAATTCAGGCATGCTGCCCCCGCCACTGATAGGACACCTCTGTATAAAGTTTTTGGTCATCGCGTATTCTTTAATCAGGATGTGCACGCAATACACCTCACTAGCGAGGATTTCTCCCGACCTAAAACACAAGGACCTAGGAGCGAAGCTGCCAAGGAAATTCACAAAAAAATACACGGGCATTTCAATCCACCTTCGGATTGGGCGAGTCTTTCATCGGTCGTGTTAACCGGATTATTCGGCTGTTAGTTAACGATGAGGGATGTACCGCCAGCGATGTGGCCCGCCTGTTAGACTTGCCGGAGCGCACACTCCGTTATCGTTTAAAAAAACGCAACACAAGCTACCAGGCTCTTTACGATAAGGCTCGCCTTGAGTTTGCACAAAACTATCTGATTAATTCAGAGTTGGCTGTCAATGCGATAGCAGAGCGATTGCATTTTACCAACACGTCCTCTTTCTCAAGTTTCTTTAAGCGACAGACCGGTCAATCTTCTAGAAATTTTGTCAAAATACTTGGCGACAACCAGCAATAACTACACGACTGCAATCTTTTCTAAGCATCTACGCTACAAGAGATGCAGCCAAGAGTGGTATGTTTGATTACATTGAAATGTTTTATAACAACAAACTCCGGCGTTGGCGTAGTTAATAGTCTCAACCGTCTGACCATAAGAACTTCGTGCAAACCCAATAAGCAGTTGGGTGGAGAATGTAGAGATGAGTAGTTTCATTGCCTTGTCCTCAGAGATACCTAACCATGCATCCGCAATAGTATGTACTAGCAAATTAGGGAACCTTTCTGAGCAAGTGGGGGTACCCCCGGGGGTGGGGTCTGAGTCCGCTTGACACGCGGAGTTACAATACAGGCTTT